>Ga0102812_10001146_pt1 | contig 18421 bp, 16 predicted proteins | sample ColrivemetaGS713_FD_79334 | JGI IMG/M metagenome (GOLD analysis project Ga0102812, IMG submission 79334) | Estuarine microbial communities from the Columbia River estuary - Flood tide ETM metaG S.713 | ecosystem: Environmental > Aquatic > Marine > Intertidal zone > Estuary | place: USA... | reverse complement strand
GCAACTGTGGCTGGCACGGCTGCTGGCCCTGTTGAGACAGCCTTTGGCCAGCATATTTTGGTCATTGACGCGATTACCGAAGGTGGCGCGGCCAAGCTTGACGATGTGAAGGAAAAGATTGTCGATGCGCTTCGGGCGGAAAAATCGGTTGGCATTCTGTATGACAAAGCCAATGAATTTGAAGATGCGCTTGGGTCGGGGGCAACTTTAGCTGAAGCTGCAGCCAAAGTTGGCGGCACGCTTGCTGAAATCAATAATGTTAGCCGCAACGGCCTCGATATTGATGGCATTCCAGTAAATGGCGATGGCGCCGACCTTATCCAGGATAGCGCCGTTCTTGAGCTGATTTGGACGAGCGCAGTGAATGAGACCAGCGTCATCCAAGAAGGCGGCGACGACATGTTCTTTGCGGTTCGGGTCAATTCACAAAGCCCGCAAACCGAACGCAGCCTGAATGACGTGAAAAGCCGCGCCATTGCCGATTGGAAAGTGGTACAGGCAATCAAAAAAGCCAAAGCCAGCGCCGAAGCTGCGGCAAAAGCCAATGACGATAAAGGCACAATTAGCGAGCCGTTCCGCCGCAACGGCCTTGGCCTTGACCATCAGGCAGCGGGTCTGATTGCCAATAGGGCCTTTTCGCAGGCAACCGGCGCAAGCAGCATTGTCGAGACCGGTAATGAAGCCATCGCTGTCAAAACAATTGAAATTGTCGCTGCCAAAGATGCCGAGATTGACGAGACCAGCAAAATCGTTATCGAAGTCATGAATAACGCCTTGCAAGAAGACATGCTGAATATGGTGTTATTATCCTTGTCGGAAAAACATGACCTACAACTGAATGTTGCACCGGTTCAGCAATTGTTGGTTGGAAGCCAGCAATAATGCTTGTTAGCAGTGAAAATTTCGACAAATTTGCGGCGCAATTTCAGGCTGGCAACCGCCAGCTTGTTTCGCGGGTTCTTGTTGCTGATACCCAAACGCCGGTTTCGGCCTATTTAAAGCTGGCTGGCGAAAAGCCTAATTGCTTTTTGCTGGAATCAGTCGAAGGCGGCGAAGTTCGTGGCCGGTTTTCTGTCATTGGCCTTGCCCCCGATCTGATCTGGCGTTGCCGTGATGGCCGCGCTGAAATCAACATCACACCGGCTGATGACGCTGGTTTCCAGCCAGAACCACTGGCACCGCTTGAATCGCTTCGCGCTTTGATGCGCCAATCTGAAATGCCTGATACCGGCGACCTGCCGCCAATGGCCGCCGGATTATTTGGCTATTTCGGCTATGATATGATTCGGTTAATCGAAACCATTCCAAACGCCAATCAAACGGCGGTTGAAATGGATGACTCATTGCTGTTGCGGCCATCGCTGATTGCCATTTTTGACCGGTTAAAAGACAATATCACCTTGGTGACGCAAATCCGTCCCAATGATTGGGCCAATGCCAGATCGGCATGGAATGACGCACAATCACGGCTTGCCGCCGCGATCGAGGATTTGGACAGGCCCCTGCCCCATACCGAAATGGGCGATGCCAATACCCCGCTTCCCGAGCCTGACACCAATATGGAAAAATCGGCTTTTTTGAGAATGGTCGCCAAAGCCAAGGATTATATCCGCGCCGGTGATGTGTTTCAGATTGTGCTATCCCAACGTTTCAGCATTCCCTTTCACCTGCCCTCGATCAATCTTTACCGGTCATTGCGGCGGTTGAATCCATCGCCCTTTTTGTTTCATTTCAATTTTGGCAAAATGTCGATTGTTGGCTCTAGCCCTGAAATTCTGGTGCGGTTGCGCGGCAAGGATGTCACCATTCGGCCGGTTGCGGGCACCAGAAAACGTGGCGAAACAGCTGACGAAGATGCAGCAAATGCCGCCGATCTGATGGCCGATATCAAAGAACGTGCCGAACATTTGATGCTTCTTGATCTTGGCCGCAATGATGTTGGCCGTGTTTCAAAGCCCGGAACCGTGAGGGTGAAATCAAATTACGATGTCGAATATTACAGCCATGTGATGCATATTGCCTCGCAGGTTGAAGGCGAAATCCGTGATGATCTGGATGCGGTTGATGCGCTTATTGCCGGTTTTCCTGCTGGCACGGTATCTGGCGCCCCGAAAATTCGCGCAATGGAACTGATTGACGAGCTTGAACCCGACCGTCGCGGGGCTTATTCGGGTGCCATTGGCTATATTTCAGTGGCAGGAGATCTTGATACCTGCATCGCCCTTCGTACTGCTGTGGTTAAGGATCAGACCATGTATGTTCAGGCCGGTGCTGGCATTGTCTATGACAGTGATCCTGAGTCCGAATATGAAGAAACCCGCAATAAAGCGCGAGCCTTGATCCGTGCCGCTGGCGAAGCGCTTCGATTTACTCACTAACCGCGAAACGGCTAGCGCAAATAAGCTTGGCGTGACTTCAATTCTAAACGCCCCCTATACTGCCGACATATTAGATTTTTCTAACTTATTCTCATCATCAGCAAATGCGCTGAAGGAGGTAGGATGCGATCTCTTTGTCATAAACTTATGGTTTGTCTCGCAATTATGACTTGGTCATTCGGCGTGGCCGCTGCGACGCATGATGCGCCGCCACAAAATCATAATATCAAAGTGGCTGAAAATGCTGCCATCTGCGCCGCTTTTGCCAAAATCATGGGGCTACAAACCAGCCTTTACCCCAAAGCCGCGAAACAATGGCATGGCCGCCAGCATTATGCCGCCAATCAGATGCGCGATATCGCCACCCAGAATGGACGGCAAGATATCGATCAGCAAGATATCGATATGATTACCGCCCGCTATGGCAGCTGGCTTCTTGGCCGCCTGACCGTTGATGACCGCCAGATTGACCCGAACACCTTTCAACAGATGGTGAAACTGATCGGTGAAAAATGTACGAAAATCTTTTATCACGCTGATCTTTCAAACCGCAAGAAGGCCGCGGCGACCCCAAACACCAATAAAGGTAACAGCAATACCCATCGCGAAACGCCGCGCGATAGCCAGATAATCGTAAGTTTGGCCCGACCATCAATGCCGCCGATCAATCCGCATGTGATCAAACCACGATCCAGCGAAACAGGTTACAAGGTCGATCTTGGTACATTTCGTACCCTATTCGCCGCCAAACGCGCATCACGCCAGTTGCAACATTGGCTTGGCCAGCATGAAATCAATCTATGGCTCTATATCACGCCAGTAACGGTTGATGGGCGGGCGCGCCTGCGGCTGCATAGTGATACGCTGAAGCTTGACGAATCAAAACGGCTTTGCACCGTCGCATGGGCGGCACAGCAAGCCTGTGTTTTAACGCCCTCTGACCCCCCGCCTCTTGTTCCGATCGGATATTAGGCATCGCTTGCCAAGCATCGACCGCTTTGCCTAGAATGATGCCTGATGTCACGGCTTGGTCATATCCAACGCCATGATAAACCTCAGCGTGATTAATCTGGCCCTATGGATTTACCAACCCTTTTATCATTTAGCCTGTTTGCCTTTGTTGCCGCTTTTACGCCCGGGCCAAATAATGTGATGTTGGCTGCGTCAGGCGCAAATTTTGGATTTCGTGCCAGCCTGCCGCATATTTTAGGCGTTTTTTTTGGCTTTACGATGCTTGTAGTGGCAGCCGGATTTGGCCTTGCTAGCTTATTTGCCGCGCTTCCCGCGCTTTATGACATTTTAAAGATCATCAGCATTTTGTTTCTGCTTTATCTCGCTTGGAAAATTGGCCGTGCGGGCCGCACCGAAACGCGCCGTCGTGACAGCCCATTGCGATTTTGGCAGGCCGCCATGTTTCAACTGGTCAATCCAAAAGGCATTACCGTCATCATTTCTTCGGTCACCGCCTACACTAGCAGTGCCGCCAACCTTGCCAGCGAAGTGCTGGCAATCTTTATTGTCTTGGCGCTGGTCACAATTGGGTCGGCCTGTGCCTGGACTCTGTTTGGCATTCTGATTGGACAATTCTTGCAAACAGAAACCCGGTTGCGCCTGTTCAACATCTTGATGGCATCACTGCTATTGGCCAGTCTTTTCCCGGTTTTACTTGGCTGAGAACCAGCCTGATTTGCCTTTTTTCCGGCTTTCTGGCACGGTTATTTGGTAGGATCGGGGATCAAGCATGCTGAATTGCTGTTTTTGCGAATTTTGGAAACCAATAGGCGATGACCGTGTTGCGGCAACCAATGGATATTGCTGCTACAGCGCCCCTGCCGCCATTCTGCCACATCAGCTAAGCCGCAAAGATTTATCCGAGCGCGATAAATTTGAACTTGGTGAACGTGCGGTGCCGCCGCGTGCCTTCCAGCCGATTCATCCCATCACAAATTCGCTTTGGGGTTGTGCGCAGGCAAAGCGCCTCAAGACCAAACGCTAAATTCATGTCAATCGCATTGCATTTGGCCGATTTTCCGATAGGCTGATCATGAAACAACAAACATCCTAAAGACAGCAAAGCATGAGCGCGACCACAAAAAGGGCCGATACGTCCCGTTATGTCACCAAAGCCAATCTTGCCGGCGCCTTTTTTGAAAATGCTGCCGTGCTTGGTGACAAACCGCTTTTGTTCCACAAGAGCAAAGGCAAATGGGCTGGCAAAGACTGGAACGAGGTTGCCGATTCCGTCAGACGGCTGGCTGGCGCATTGGTTGCCGCCGGCATAAAGCCACGCGACCGTATTGTGATTAGCGCAGAAAACCGTCCCGAATGGGCCATTGCCGATCTTGCTGTTATGTCTATTGGCGCCATTGTTGTGCCAGCCTACACAACAAATACCGAAGATGATCATGTCTATATCATGGAACATTCCGGCGCGTTGATTGCCATTACATCAGGGGGCATTCTTGCCAGCCGTGTCGCCCTTGCCGCATCACGCGTTCAGCATATGCGCATGCTGATCACCATGGATCCTGACATCAAACTTCCCGATCTTGGCGGGCGAACGGTTCATGCATGGCAGGATTTACTGGCCAAAACCGAACCTTTGGCTGATATCGACAGCCGGATTGCAGCGCAGGATAGTGATGATACCTGTTGTTTTGTCTATACATCGGGTACTGGTGGACGCCCGAAAGGGGTGATGCTGACGCATCGATCGATTCAGGCCTGTATTAACGCCTCAATCGAAATTCTAAGCGAGGGCGGCGTTGACGAAAACCAGCGCTTTTTGTCACTTTTGCCATTGTCGCATTCTTATGAACATACCGCAGGCATGCATTTGCCCATCCAAACCAAATCAGAGGTTTGGTATTGCGAATCTGCCGAACAGATTGGTGCCAATCTGCAAGAAGTATCGCCAAGCCTGATGACGGCGGTACCACGGCTCTATGACGTGCTTCATGAACGCATCATGCGCAGCATTCGCACCAAGGGCGGCTTTTCCGAAACCCTGTTTATGGAAACAATCCGCCTTGGCCGCAAACGCCTTCAGGGCAAAGCGCTGCTTCCCCATGAATTTTTGCTAGATCTGCTTCTCGAACGGTTGGTGCGCCAAAAAATACAGGCAAGATTGGGCGGCAATCTGAAATATTTTATTTCTGGCGGGGCAGCTTTAAACCCCGAAATTGGCAGTTTTTTCATGGCGCTTGGGGTCAAGCTGCTGCAAGGCTATGGCCAAACCGAAGCATCGCCCGTGATATCGGCAAATCGGCCTGGCAAGATCAAGATCGAAACCGTCGGCCCACCTGTTGCCGGCGTTGAGGTTCGCTTTGCCGATGACGGAGAAATTCTGGTTCGCGGTGATTTGCTGATGAAGGGCTATTGGCGCGATGATCACAGCACCGCCGCCGCCATTCGTGATGGCTGGCTTTATACCGGCGATATTGGCAGTTGTGACGATGATGGCTATATCACCATCACGGGCCGTAAAAAGGAAATCATTGTCAACTCAGGTGGCGAAAACATCGTTCCAAGCCGTGTTGAAGCCCTATTGACGATCGAACCCGAAATTGAACAGGCACTTGTTGATGGCGACCGGCGGCCATGGCTGGCAGCGGTGATTGTGCCTAGCGCTGAGGCGCGCGCCACAGCCGCATCTGATGAGGCGTTGAAATTGCTGATTGCCGAAACAGTCGAACGCGCCAATAGCCGCCTTTCACAAATTGAAAGGGTGCGCCGATTTATTATCGCTGATGAGGGTTTTACAACTGAAAACAGTCAATTAACAGCCACATTAAAAGTAAGGCGTCATATTGTGAAAGCGCAATATCAAGACAGGCTTGCCGCCCTTTACACGCGCGGCAAGCCGGATTAAATCACCCTCACTACGCCGAAATCAAATTTGCGTCACGCCACTATGGCTTGCCCTTTACGACGGCTTGATTGCGGTTTTGCCGCCTGTTTACTTCACCCATGTTGAGCTGCGTTTTGGCCCTAAATCATCGCGCATCAACTGGCTAAAGGCCTCGGCAAAACTGCGATTTGCCTCGCGGTTCTTTTTGAGAACAGCATCCAGCGGGATCACAATATCACCATCTTTGCGAAGCCGCGGCGGGTCATAATTGCCAAATCCGGTAACCAATGTTTGCAAAGCTGCCATCAATTCTTTTTCCTGCTCATCATATGCCATTGCCAACTCCTCTTAAACATAAGCAAATATTCATCGTGGTCGGTGATCAGATTAACGGCACGGATTGGCAAACTTCAAGTCGCATTGCGGCTTTGATTTGACCATATCGAAAAGAACCGGCCAAAAATGCTTTTCGTGCCGACTGTTCGCTATCAACTATCTTTCGGCCGTATTCTGAACATTTCATTTGGGGGAACCGGCGTTAGCTATTATCAAGATTATTCCAGTTGCGCGCCAGACGAGGCCAAGATGAAAAACCAAGCACAAGTCGTAGTCATTGGAGGCGGTGTTGTTGGCGCCTCGATTTTATACCATCTCAGTAAACTTGGGTGTCATGACGCGATCATGCTTGAACGATCAGAATTGACGTCAGGCTCGACATGGCATGCCGCCGGCGGCATGCATACGATTAATGGCGATCCAAATGTTGCAAAATTACAGCAATATACCATCAAGCTCTATCAGGAAATCGAGGAATTATCCGGCCAGAATATTGGCCTTCACATGACTGGCGGAATCATGCTTGCCGCCACCAATGAGCGGTTTGACTGGCTGAAATCAGTCTATGCCAAGGGCAAATATCTTGGCATGGATGATCTGGAAATCATCACCCCTGAACGGGCGCATGAGCTAATGCCGCTGATTGATCCATCGCAGTTTGTTGGCGCCATGTATGATCCGATTGAGGGCCATTGCGACCCCTATGGCGTTACCCATGCCTATGCCAAGGCAGCGCGCAAAAACGGCGCGCATTTTGAAACCCATGTCAAGGTCGAGGCACTCAGCCAGCGGGCCGATGGCCAATGGGTTGTCACAACAAACAAGGGCGTAATCATCGCCGAACATGTGGTGAATGCCGCTGGCCTTTGGGCGCGTGAGGTTGGCCGCATGGTCGGGCTTGAACTGCCGGTATTGGCAATGGAACATATGTATCTGTTGACCGAAGATATGCCCGAGGTTGCCGAAATCAATCAAAACACTGGTGCCGAAGTTTTACATGCTGTTGATTTTGATGGTGAAATCTATCTTCGCCAAGAGCGCGGCGGTATGTTGATGGGTACATATGAACGCGCTTGTAAACCATGGTCGGAAACCGAAACGCCGTGGGATTTCGGCCATCAGCTGCTGGAGCCTGATATTGATCGTATTGCGCCGTCGCTTGAAGTTGGATTCCGCCATTTTCCGGCGTTTGAAAATGCTGGCATCAAACAAATCATCAATGGGCCCTTCACCTTTGCACCAGATGGAAACCCCCTTGTTGGGCCGGTGAAGGGCATGACCAATTTCTGGTCTGCGTGTGCGGTGATGGCTGGCTTTAGTCAAGGTGGCGGTGTCGGCTTGGCATTGGCAAACTGGATTGTGAATGGTGATCCCGGATTTGACGTCTGGGCGATGGATATCTCGCGTTTTGGTGATTATGCCAGCATGGCCTATACCAATGCCCGTGTCAGAGAGAATTATTCGCGGCGGTTCTCCATTCGGTACCCGAATGAAGAATTACAGGCCGCCCGCCCCTTATTGACCACCAGCATCTATGATCGGCAGAAACAGGCTGGGGCGCAATTTGGCGCCGCTTTCGGGCTTGAGGTGCCGCAATGGTTCGCGCCAGACGGAACCGCCGATGTTTTCTCATGGCGCCGATCGGTCGATTTTGACCATGTTGGCACTGAGGCGAATGCAGTCAGAAGCGCGGTTGGCCTTGGTGATATATCAGGCTTTGCCAAATATGAGGTTAGCGGCAGCGGTGCCGAGGCGTGGCTTGACCGTCTTCTTGCCGCAACGATGCCGCCAATTGGCCGCATGACTTTGGCGCCAATGCTAAAGGATGATGGCAAAATTATTGGCGATTTCTCGCTTGCCCGACTTGGTGATACGCGGTTCTTGATTATTGGATCAGGCATTGCCGAAAGCTATCATATGCGCTGGTTCCTATCGCATCTGCCCGATGATGGGTCAGTTCGGGTCAAAAGCCTTGGTCTTGATCTGGTTGGCCTCACAATTGCCGGGCCAAAGGCGCGTGAGGTTTTACAAAAATGCAGCCGAACCGATATTTCGCATGACGCAATGCGCTTTATGGCGGTTCGGGAAATGGATGTCGGCATGACACCGGCAATTGTCGGTAGGGTTAGCTATACCGGCGATCTTGGCTATGAAATCTGGGTGAAGCCGGCAAGCCTTGCCCGGCTTTATGATGATTTAATGGCGGCCGGTAGTGATTTTGATATCCGCCCCTTTGGCGCGCGCGCCCTAAACGCGCTTCGACTGGAAAAAAATTACGGGTCTTGGGGGCGTGAATATCGTCCGCTTTATGGCCCTGTTGAGGTTGGGCTAGACCGGTTTATTGCCTATGATAAATCGGCTGATTTCATTGGCAAAACAGCCGCATTAGCCGAGCGCGATAATGGCGGCAGCAAACGCCTCATCAGCCTTGCCGTTACCGCGATTGACGCTGACGTCATTGGTGATGAGCCTGTATCAATTGACGGGGCTGTGGTTGGCTGGGTTACGTCTGGTGGATTTGCGCATGCAGCAAAAACATCGGTTGCGCTGGCGATGGTGCCAAAGGAATTTGCCCTTCGCAATGATGGCTGGACTGTCGAACTTTTAGGCCAAAGCCTGAAGGCAAGCTTGATAAATGAGCCGCTATTTGACGCAAATGCAAGCCGTATGCGAAGCTAGGCAAAGGCGTGAAACAGCAACATTTGCCTTTTTTTCAGTCACCAACAGGTGACCGGCCGTTTTTGGCGATGGGTTTGTTGCTTTTCGGGGTTTTCACGCTTGCGCTTCAGGATGCAACGGTCAAGCTGATTGCCCCTGAAACCTCATTTTGGCAATTCCAGACATTGCGGGCAGTCGGCAATGCGCTTTTTATTGTCATGCTTGCCATGATCAGCGGCGGCTATGGCCTTCTTGTGCCGCAAAATTGGCGTCCTGTCTATTTTCGCGCTGTTATGCTCAGCATCTGCATGTTTTGCTTTTTTTCTGGCGCACCTTATCTGACAGTCGCGCAGATGGCCGCAGGATTATATACCTATCCGCTTTTTGTCTCGCTTCTTGCCGGGCCAATTCTTGGCGAGAAAGTCGGCCCTTGGCGCATTGCCGCGCTGGTTATTGGCGCCGTGGGAGCACTTTTCATTCTTGATCCCTTTGATGCGCGTTTCTCGCCAATCCAGCTTCTTCCCGTTGCGGCAGGCTTTTTCTATGCTTGCAACATTCTGACGCTTCGCCATTCGTGCCGACATGAAAACCCCCTATCGCTTACCATCGCAGTTGCTGTTTTGTTTTTTCTGACCGGCCTTGCTGGGGTCGTCATTTTGACGCTATTCCCCGTTGCTGCAGATCTCGCGGCGGCAATGCCCTTTGTCGCTATTGGCTGGCCGGAATTGACCTGGCTGGTATTTGGCATTGCCATCGCCTGTTCGGTATTAAATCTATCAGGCAATATCTGTCTTGCCCGCGCCTATCAGACGGCTGACAGCAGTTGGCTTGCGCCAATTGATTTCACCTATCTTTTATTTGCCGCTTTTTGGGGGCGGGTTATTTTCGAATCATGGCCGCCGCAACAAGCTCTTCTCGGCATGAGCCTAATTGCCTTTGCTGGTATATTGACCGCATGGCGCGAACAAAAGCGGCAAGCAACGTAAACGCCAAAGGGTGAAGTGGTTCGTACTTTGCCATTTCAATGGGCCTGAAATCCTTTGAATTTCATGCGATCATCGGTAAGATAATAATCGATCATCCCTGCCCTGTTCGGGCAGATTGTTTTTATGTCTGGAGCCTGTTTTATGAGTGAAATTCTGTCAAACCTAGCCCAAGATTGTCACCGGATTCTCAGCGAGACACCTGGCCCAGATGGGCGGGAAAAAATAGCCGAACTGCTGCAAAATTTACTGGCGGATCCGGCCAATGTCGAGACACTGGTTCCGCTTACAACAGGTGAACGCGACTTGCTTTATCAAGATGCCGAGCTTGGCTTTTGCATTTTAGCGCATAATTATGACAGCCCGAAAACATCACCACCACATGATCATGGGCCGTCATGGGCGATTTATGCCCAAGCCCGCGGCGAAACCGAAATGCGCGATTATGACAAGATCGAGGACGCCAGCGCCGCAAAAGCAGGCAAGGTTCAGGTAACACGCACCTATCGCCTGACCCCGGGGGTTGCCCATGTCTATAATGAAGGCGATCTCCATTCACCAACCCGCGAAGGGCCAACCAGCCTGATCCGGATTGAAGGCACTGACATGAGCAAAGTGAAACGGTTCCGCTATGAACTAGCCTAGTGCTCGGCCCTAGCCTTGCATCTTACCCGCCCCAAAGCCTTTTAGGAAATGATATGAGTTACGGATTATTCGCCGCGCTATATGACGCTGGAACAAGCTTTGCCCTGATCGACAGCCGCGAACGGCGCGACTATGTCGCCGGTCACTGGTTTGGCAGCACCAATATACCGCTTTCGCTTTTTTCAACGCGGCTTGGATATCTTCTGCAAGAACCTGATTTTCCAATTCATTTTCTTGACTGGCAGGACAAGGCAAGCGCTGAGGCCATCCATCAGTTAAAAGCTATTGGATTTAGCAATATAACCATTCACAACACCCGAAAACCAGCCATGATGGGCCGCGGCTTTGTGAAAGGCGAATATGTCTGGTCAAAAGCGTTTGGCGAGGTGGTTGCGCATGAAATTGATCTTCCTGAAGTCACCCCAAAGCAATATCTTGCCGATTATCAGGATGCGCAGCTATTCGATGTGCGCCCAACCGCCGAATATCAGGATTTCACCCTGCCAAAGTCGCAAAGCCTGCCAAACAGCCTTTTGCTCGCCAATGTTCAAGCATTGAAAGACACTGGCAAAATGTCGCTTTTGCATTGCGCTGGGCGAACAAGGTCGATCATCGGTGCCTTTACCCTGATGGCGTCAGGCTATGATGGCCCGTTTGCGGTATTTCGCGGGGGCACGCAGGCTTGGCAACTTGACGGCTATGAACGCGAGCATGATGCGAACCGCCTGTTTGCTGCGGATCATGAAGCATCTGACGCGGTTGCCGGTTTTTTGCGCCGCTGGCAAATCCCTGCGACGCGGGTAACATCTGATGGTCTTGGCGCCTTTGTTGATGACCATAAAACCGAGCTATTATTCGATGTGTCGGATGACGGCGCGACGGGCCAGCCGCTGGCGCATGGGGTCATCAAAATTTCCGGCACCAATCTGATTCAGCAAACCGACCGGTCGATTGCACGCTACCATGTTCCTGTCATCCTATTTGACCAAGGATCGGGAAGCCGCGCTGCATTTGCAGCTTTTTGGCTGCGCTGCATGGGATTTAGCGTAACGATTGCCTATCTCGAGGCGCCCATTACCACTGCAAAAACCATCGCAAATACCGTCACCAGTCATATAGCCAGCAACAATGCAAACAACAATGCCAGTTCGGTCACGCCTTTTGCCGCGACCCAGCTGGATATCTGGCAGAAAGACAAAATTGCGCTCTATGATTTCAGGCCATCAAAAGCCTTCATTTCGGGTCATATCGCCAACAGCCATTGGCAGAATATTGGTGCCATTTTGGCTCAAACACCGGCAGATAAACCAATTGCCATCATCGCCGACCGGTCTGAACAGGGCCGTATGATTGCCGATTGCCTGATTCGCCATGGGTGGCAAATTGCAGGTCTTTACCTTTGGGATGACGCTGATTTTGACATAACCATGCTAGCAAAGGGCGGGCTTGATTTACCGGTTGATGAATCGGCACTATTTGCCGGCCGCCATCACGGTGTTTTGCAAGATGCCCGCGATTATCTGGCATGGGAAGAAGATCTGCCGACCGAGATTGATGCCCCAATCCATGATTTATGGTGCCAGGAATTGGCAACATCGCCAAAATTGGACTAGGGCGCTGAATCGGCCTTGATCCGCGCTTGACGCCAGATGATAAGCAAACCTCCGGCAATAATCGCCAAAACGCCCGGAAACAAGCGGTCTAATGGAGCTTCGGCAAAAAACCACCATCCCAAAAACATCGAAAAGGGAATGCCAAAATATTCAAAAGGGGCAAGCAGACTTGGCTGGACATGCGGTAGGCCACGACAAGCCCAAGAACCCCCGCCCCACCAAGCAAGCCAAGCGCAAGAAATAGGCCAAGATCAAAAGCCGAAGCAATCGGCACCATCTCGCCAAACCCAAGCCATAGCAGCAGGGAAAACCCTGCGGCAAAAATTTGCGAGCGGAACTGGATCACGCCCGACAAGCGATCGACCGAAAAGATTTTCACAAGCGTACTAGAGATCGCATAGCAAAGCGCGGCCAGAACCGGCAAAACCGAAAATAACGAAAAGATGCTGGCACCTGGCTGCATGATCATAACGACCCCGCAAAACCCTAGAATCACCGCCGACCACCGCCAAAACCCAACCACGGCCCCAAGCAGCGGAACCGATAAAGCCGTGACGAAAAACGGCCCCGAAAAAGCCAAGGTGGCAACCGTGGCAAATTCCAATTTGCTATAGGCCATGAACAAACATAATTGCGCCAGACTGACGCTGCCGCCGCGCAATGCGCAGATCAACCATTCTTGCCGGTTAAAAGGCATTTTCAATGCCCCCATCTGTTTGCTATAGGCAAGAAGCAGCAAAATCGGAAGAAAGCCAAAGAAATTACGGGTAAAGGAAATCTGGAAAATCGAATAATCGGCGGTCAATATGCGGACAGCGACGCCCATTAATGAGAATGAAAAAATCGCCGCTATAATCGTCAAAATCGCCCGCGTCACATAAAATATCCTTATACTACTAGTTGCGGCCTATCGCTTTGTGCCTTATCGCTGGGGCGAGCAGCACCGCCAGGTTACCCTAAAAACATCACCCAGCAAGACCAATGCGATAAAAACACTAGCTAGCGGTGATCGGATCAACATCAAACGCCTTGATGGTCATTGAAATCAGCGCGTAATAGCCCAAAACCCCAACAAGATCGACGGTTCCCTCCTCACCAAGCATGGTGATGGCACGCGCATATAAAGCATCAGATACGCCGCGTTTCAGGTTTAGTTCGCGCGAAAATTCATAGATAAGCTGTTCATCATCATTGGAAAAATCAGGATCGATATCGGCTGCAAGCGCGTCAACAACGCTTTGTTCGATTCCCGCCGCCAGCGCATGCGGTACATGCGCCTGCCATTCAAACGCCGCATCCCATATCCGCGCTGTTGTTAGGATCGCCAATTCCGACAAACGCGGCGATAGCGATGAATCATACCGACAATAACGGCCCAATTGCTGTGCCTTATCCGCCAATTCAGCACGATACAGCCAAACCGCCAATGGCCCGCGCACCTTGCCGCGTGGGCCAGATACGATATCGTCATAAATCTCTTTTTGTCTGTTATTCATCTTGGCTTGGTCAAGCGCTGGCAATCGGGCCATCTACATACCTCATAAAATATTGGCTTGGTCAAAACACCAGAATATGGCGCTTAAATGCGCGATGAGGCAATCAGTTACACCCGATGGTTATCGCGTCAATCACTATAGTCACGCGCCAGCGAATAGGCCTAGCATTTTCAGCCACCCATCGCCAAAATCATGTATAGGGTAAAGATAAAGTTTTTGTTGCGGGGCTATCATGTCAAACCAAACAGCCATTCCATTCATCCAGATGCGTGGCGGCAGTTCAAAGGGAATTTACTTCCACCTTGCCGACCTGCCACAAGATAAAACAACCCGTGACAATCTGCTGAAATGGGTCATGGGCGCCTATGGCGACCCACGTCAGATAGATGGTCTTGGCGGCGGTGACCCGCTGAGTTCAAAAATCGCGATTGTTGCACCGTCGCAACGCGATGACAGCGATATTGATTACAGCTTTGTGCAGGCGATTGTCGGCGAAGACCGGCTGGATGACACGCCAAATTGCGGCAATATTCTATCTGGCATCGGTGCTTTTGCGATTGAAACTGGCCTGATAAAACCGAACGGTGATCAGGCCAGCATCCGCGTCTATATGACCAATAGCGGTAATCGCTGCCTGCTGCAATTTCCGCTGGAAAATGGCTTACCCATCTATCATGGTGATGCGCGCATTGACGGGGTGTTTGGCGCATCAGCCCCGGTTATGTGCCATTATCAAGATTTGGAAGGATCGGCCTGCGGCAGCCTGTTTCCAACCGGTAAATATTGTGACGAATTTGATGATGTGCGGGTGACCTGCATTGATAATGGAATGCCTGTTGTGTGTTTGCGTGGCGAAGATTTTGGTCTGAATGGCGATGAAACGCCTGACCAGCTGAATAACGATGAAATTTTGAAATCGCGCCTTGAATCAATCCGCCTTCAGGCCGGTCTGGCGATGGGGCTTGGCGATGTGTCGGGCAAGGCTGTGCCAAAAATGAGTCTCATTTCAAAACCGCTTGCCGGTGGTGCGGTCAATACGCGAACCTTTATCCCAAAACATTGCCATAAAGCTATTGGCGTTCTTGGCGCGGTTTCGGTGGCCAGCGCCGCCCTTTTTGAAGATAGCGCCATTCATGACCTTGCCACCCTTCCCGATGGCATGATGAAAGATATGACAATCGAGCATCCATCCGGCAAATTTGACGTTCAGCTTTGCCTTGAGAACCGTGATGGCCGTTTACAGATCGAACGCGCAGGCCTGCTGCGAACGACACGGCTGCTGGCGCGTGGTGAAGTCTTTGTGCCTATTTCGGTTTGGGGTGGCAAATAACTGCAAATGCCCGATTAGGCTGCGTGATGTCCGGTCTTGGCATTTGGCAGAACAAGCCACCACGACAAGGCAATAACGGCCAAACAGGCAGGTATCAGGCACAGAATGCCTATATTCCAGCTATGGGTCGTTTCAACAACCCAGCTGATCAAAGCTGGGCCTATCAGCATGCCAAGCCCCTGAATTTGAAATACCCAAGCGACAAAGACAGGCAAATTTTGCGGATCATCATTTGCGCGGCTGACAAGATAGAAAAAAATCGGCGCCGACCCGCCTGAAACCAATCCAATCAGAAGCAAAAACAAAAACAGCAAAAATGATGCGTGGCTAAACAGAACCAGCAAAACCAGCAAAATCGGCACAATGGAAAAAACCAGCCTAACGATATGTGCTGGTTTTTTGCCGCGTTGTATTGCCTGTCCGGCAATCAGATTACCGGCAAAATTGACCGCACAAAACAGCCCCGTGATCATCGCCCCTTCGACAAGACTGAACCCGCCAAGCGATTGCGCTATCAATGGCATGAATTGAATAAGCGTCTGATAAACAAGCGAATGAAGGGCAAAGCTAAGCCCGATAATGGCTAGCAATGGCAACGCAACCGCCAGCTTGAGCGCGGCAAGATCAAATTGCCGTTTCATCGGTGCGTTATCATCGGGAATAAACAACCAGCCAAGACCACAAACAAATAGCGAAAACCCAAACCCAACCTGCCAGACCAGATGCCAGCCACCTTGTTCGATAAGATAAGGCGCTGCAATAATGGCCAGCCCGTTGCCAAGCGGCATAAACCCGCCCCATGTTCCCATCACCCAGCCACGATGCGCCGGATCGGTATGTTGGGTTAGCAAGCTTGGCGCGGTCAAAGTCAGGGCAATCAGACTAACCCCCTCGATGGCGCGTCCAATAAACAGGCTTGCCACCGAATTGCCCATAAGGCTGATTGCATTGCCAATACAGGCAACGATCAAGGCTGCCATCAAAATGCGTTTGGTACCTGCGCCGCGCACAATACCGCCAATCAACACCCCCGCCGCAACCATGATAATGGTGAACACCGATGCCAGCAGCCCGATTTGCGATAGGCTTAGACCAAAACTGATCGATAGTTCATTAATGGAAGGTGCCAATTTGGCAATATTGATGCCGCTTAAGGTACCACAAAATAAAATGGTGATCGTCAGCCACAAATCACGCATAAAAGATGAAGACGGCATTGCCATGATCTGTCCCGAATCCCTTATGGTTGGTATTATTTGCGGTAGCTGATGACCGCGATCAACAGCGTTTCTGTTTTGCCGGATATCGGCCAAGGCAGCAAGCGCATTTGCATTATGCCAATCGCAAAATTGCGCGGCCACCCCAGCGCATCACAGCGTCATATAGTGCGTGTAACCGCCCGCCAGCCAGGTGACATCACAAAGACACAAAAGGCGATAACAAAGGCCACAGATACAAATATATGCATCATCTCAGGCGCAATAAACGCCAGACCGGCACCTGTTGCCAGCGGGCCAGCCGCCGCACCAACATCACGCCATGTCTGGTTGCGCGCCAATGCCTTGACCTTATTATCTGGATAGATCCGCGCCACTGCGGCCGGAAACAAGGTTCCCAAGGCACCACGCGCCAGTACCAGCGCGACCGATCCTTGCATCAAAAGCCCCGCGCCAATCATCACAAAACCGGCAATGGCCAAAGCAATCATAAGCGTCAGCGGCAGGCGGATGCCAAATTTATCGGCAATCATGCCCGAACATGGTGCCACCAGCATTTCGCTCAGACGGCGTGCAGCAAGGATACTGCCACCAAATAAAATGGCCATTTCAGTTGATAGATATTGCGCCCACATAAGCGATATCGAGACGGTAAAGACGCCGTCAATCCCTGCCCCCATCCAGAAAATCAACATATCCAGACTATCTGGCCGCGGAAAGATACGGTCACGGGCAAGCGGCTTTTTAATTCTGGCAGGTTGCGCCGACGCATCAAGGCCGAAAGCCAGCATGACCGACACTGCCGTTGCCAGCGAAAGATATAAAAATATATCTCTTGGCCCAACAATAGTGGCAAGCCATGCCCCCACCGTCATCGCCAAAAGCGGGCCAACCTGTTCAACTGACCGGCTAAGCCCTATGCGGGTGCCTGTTTTGGCTGGATTCACCGCCGCATAGGTCAAAGTGACCAGCAAAAGCGCGGCAAAGGACAAACCCCATACCATGCGCGACAAGGTCAACAGCACCGCACCGTCAAACCAGCCATAGCCCGCGGTTGACAATGTTGCCGTCACCGCCGCGATAAGACACAGGTTTTTCACCCCAATCCGTTCGGCCAATTCAACGATCAACCCATAGGCAAAGGTACGGATTATCCGGTTTACCGCCAGCAAAAACCCGACCATCAGCATGCTAACGCCAAAAGCATCGGCATGAACCGGTAGAATCACATAGAGCAACGCATCACCGAAAAGAGACAGTGACAAAACCCATGATGACACCCAAACATTGCGCAGAACGAGCCGGTCAAGCATGATAAGAATCCCGCATCAAAAAGAACCCCTGAAACACCTGAATGACAGGGTGAAAACGATCAATCCATGCTGATCCTCTTGTCACGACATCGCAAGACATTTATCACCATCACCAAGATGACTGGTGATCGAAACCTAAATACAAGCCCCTCAAATCAGAAGACTATTTGATAAGGATAATATGATGAAAACTGTTGCCGTTCGCACAATCAAGCGCGCCGATTCTGATACCATACAAGCCCTGGGCCGCGCTGGCGTTTCAACCGTACATGAGGCCCAAGGCCGCATTGGCCTGTTGAAACCCTATATGCGCCCGATTTATGCTGGCGCGCGCGTCAGCGGCACGGCAATCACCATTTTAGCGCAACCGGGCGACAATTGGATGCTGCATGTCGCGATCGAGCTTTGCCAACCGGGCGACATGCTTGTTGTGGCCTGCACCACCGACAATGGCGACGGCTTCTTTGGTGATCTTTTGGCAACATCAGCCCGCGCCCGTGGCGTTGTTGGGCTGGTGATCGATGGTGGCACCCGCGATGTAGCCGATTTACAGCAGATGGGATTTCCGGTCTGGTCACGCGCCATTTCATCAAAAGGCACGG
>Ga0102812_10001142_pt1 | contig 18490 bp, 14 predicted proteins | sample ColrivemetaGS713_FD_79334 | JGI IMG/M metagenome (GOLD analysis project Ga0102812, IMG submission 79334) | Estuarine microbial communities from the Columbia River estuary - Flood tide ETM metaG S.713 | ecosystem: Environmental > Aquatic > Marine > Intertidal zone > Estuary | place: USA... | reverse complement strand
TTGGAAACTTTTCGTTCACTAGTCCATAACTCGAGTAAATACGTGCCGCTTGGCAAATCTGTATTTATATAGCCCGTATTAAGGTAAGGTTCATCTGCCAATGTTTTTCCCTCTAACGAGATGATTTTAAAGCGTTTAATATTGGCTTCTTTCTCAATTAATGCATAAAATTTTCCATTACTAGGGTTTGGGTAAACCATTTGTTTGAATTTTATTGGAGTGCTTTCAACACTCGTAACACCTTTACAAAGTTTTAATTTTCCTTCTATCTCTTCCTTAATGTCATCAAAAATATAGCGAACACTATCTCCTGGGCAAGCTGTTGCACAACCATTTTGATGCATTGCGATGGTGCCAAGCGGAGGACTGTTGGCATCAGGGTGAGGGAAGTTGGCTAAAGCTGATAGGTTTTCTTTGTGTAGTTTCCAAACCAATAGCTGCTCTAAAGCCTCAAGCATTTCGGTTTTTGGAGATACCAAGTCATAATTACCCAATAAGCAAACGCCCATTGTTTCGCCATTTTTAGCACAAAAGTGAGCTCCTTGTATGTTGTCTTGTTCTGCTACGCCCAAAGGGTCTCTGCCATCAAAAACAACACCATTGGGTGCAATTACAAAATTATATCCAATATCGTCCCAACCATTACTCTGTGTATGGTATAAATAGATGTTTCTTATGGTATTTATATAATTGGTATCCGTATTAGAACCAGCAGAATGGTGCACAATACAATGTTTTACTACAACAGCTACTCTTCCTGGCATTGGGTTTGGCAAACCATTTCTCCATTGCGATTGGGGTATGCTAATTGGTCTTTCACAATCTGTTTTCTTTTGTTTAAACGCAGTGTAATTTAGTGCTATTGGTGGTGCGTAAAACAGCTCTATAATAAGATCCGTTGTGCGATTTGAAGTAAGAACAATTTGATTTGTAGGCTTGGAGAATACTGCAAATCCCGGAGGAATATCAATATCATCGTAACTAATTAAGGTGCCAAAATATAAACTATCGTTTGCCGAGATAAAATGAATTGCAGCTTGATTGTTAACAACCTCAGTTACTTTTATGGCCGTATAGTTTTGAAAAAAATCGATGTGATAGTTTTTACCAGCGACTAAACTAAGTGTGTCTTTATGGTAGAATTTAGGACTTACTATCTCAACTTCTTCTGTTGCGGCAGCGGGTTTATCTAAAACAATACTTACATTATTATTTACTTGAAACGATGTGCTAATATAGGCAACACCTAGCAATAAAATGGATTTGAGTGCAGTCACTACTGCAAAGATAATCTACAAATTGCCTATAAATACACAGTTATAAAGCTGTGAGTTTTAAATGACTTATGTCGTAGCCATTTAGCAAATCAGTACAACTCATTCTTCGCTTACCTTCTAACTTTATGTCAGCTAGTTTAAGTATTCCATTTGCACATTGTACGGCAAGGTAACTTTTACCATCTGTAAAGTACGTACCACAATCGGTAATTACCTCTTCCGATACTATTTCTACCTCATAAACCAATAGATTTTTATTATCGAACCTAGTTCTAGCAGCGGGGTAGGGACATAGACCTCTAATAAAATTGTTTACCTGTTTTGTACTTTTACTCCAATCAATTACAGTGGTTTCTGTAAATATTTTTGGAGCACTTTTTAAATCATTCGTTGCAACTTGTGGTATTGGTGTGGAAGATTTATCAAGCAAGGTGTCGAGGGTTTCAATAATAGCAGCAGCACCTAAATACATTAGTTTATCGTGTAGGCTTCCTACATTGTCAGTAGCAGAAATAGTACATTTTTTTTGAACCAATAAGTCGCCAGTGTCTATTTCGTGTTTTAGTTTAAACGTACTTACACCTGTTTCTGTTTCTCCATTTATTATAGCCCAATTTATGGGTGCGGCACCTCTGTATTGGGGTAGGAGAGAAGCGTGTAAATTGTAAGTACCTATAGGCGGCATATCCCAAACCAAGGTGGGCAGCATTCTAAAAGCGATTACTACCTGTAAATCGGCATTGTAGGATTTAAGTTCTGCTAAAAATGCAGGGTTTTTTAGGTTGGTGGGCTGTAAACAAGGTATGTTTTGCTCGCGTGCATACTGCGTAACAGGTGTACTTAGTGTTTTCATTCCTCTACCCGCTGGTTTGTCGGCTGCAGATATTACAGCAACCACATTAAATCCCTCATCTACTATACGTTGTAAGTGAAAACGAGCGAATTCAGGATTTCCTAAAAAAATTATTCTTAGGTCTTTCTTATTCATAAAAAAGACGAATTAGTGTATACGATTGAATAAACGGCTCCAACGTATACGGCTAAATAGCGTTTTATGTCGACCAGAGTATGTGCCATCTTGCTCTATACTCATCCAAATAAATAATGCTTTACCTACTACGTGATCTTCTGGTACAAAACCCCAGTAACGCGAGTCTGCAGAACGATGTCTATTGTCTCCCATCATAAAGTAATAGTTCATTTTAAAGGTGTATTCGGTTATTTCTTCACTACCAATGAAAAACTTACCTTGACTTACTCTAAACTCAGGATTATCCTCGTATCGCTCTATTATTTCTTTATAAATCCACACATTTACGGTGTCTAGCTTAATCTTGTCTCCAGCTTTAGGAATGTAAATGGTACCATAATTATCGTGGCTCCAAGGTAGACTTCTTGGTATGTATGGAAAAATTTCTGGATAGCTGCCTTTTGGATTAATAAGCGGTTCTACGTCTACAATTCCTGGTAATTTTTTAATCGCATCGCGGTTTGCTTCGGTCATAAACATGGTATAGCCACCCGAGTTTTCGTTGTATCCAAACTCCGAAATATCTAATTCTTCTAACGTTCGTGGATTAATTACCGTGCTTGCTTGCACCCTGTATGATGTTTGATAATGCACCGGTTTAGCAGGTTTTTTACCATTTATATACACTTGGCCATTTACTATTTTTAAGCTATCGCCAGCTATGCCAATGCATCTTTTAATGTAATTCGTTTTCTTATCAACGGGAAATTCTGTTTCGCCCGGGTAGTTAAAAACTACTACATCATTATTCTTAATATCTTGAATTCCAGGTAGTCTGAAATAAGGTAGCTTTAGGGCTTCAGAATAGGCTTTACCACCAATTATGGGTAAATATTGATGTACAAACGGAAAAGAAATAGGTGTATTTGGAACTCGTGCACCATAGTTTACCTTGCTTACAAAGAGAAAATCGCCTCTTAAAAGTGATTTTTCCATAGATGAAGATGGAATTTGATAGGCCTCAATAAAATATGTACGAATAAGAGTTGCCGCTATAATGGCAAACATACCAGCGTCTATCCACTCGCCACCGTTTACTTTTTTGCGAAATTTATAACGGAACATGTAATATACCCAAATGGCAACTTGCCAAAATACAAAGTATATTATTGAAGGAATAAAGCCTGCGGTTGAGTTTATAACCAAAGCTAAAAATAAAAGTAGGTTTAATACACTAAAGACTATGTAAAATATTTTTGCTCGCTTACTTAGCAAAGCCCAGTCTTGTTTTAGGTTAAATTTCATTCGTAAACTATTATATATTTTTGTGCTGTTAACAATAAAAGGTATTTAAAATTTCAATAAATCGGACATTCCATAAACTCCAGTTTTGCCTGCCAACCATTCTGCGGCAATAATACTGCCTAAAGCAAAACCTTTTCTACTTTTTGCATTATGGCTTATTTTTATTTCATCAATTTCATTTTCGTATACTACTTCATGAAAGCCAGGTACCTCGTTTTCTCTTCTACTCACAATTTTTAGGTCAAACGCAGCTACATCTGCTTTTTCGTTTTCTAACAGACCAATATAATTGTTTTTTCTATCAATGGAATTTAGAATGCCTTCTGCCAGTGTTACCGCCGTGCCACTTGGGTGGTCCAGTTTATGAATATGATGTGTTTCGTTCATCGTTACTTCATAATCCGTAAATTTATTCATAACCTCAGCAAGTTTTTTGTTAAGGTTAAAAAAGATGTTTACACCAATGCTAAAATTAGTGGCAGTAAAAAGTGCTTTTTTGTTTTTAGTGGCATAATCTGCTAACTCGGCATAATTTGCATACCAACCGGTAGTGCCAACAACAATGGGCACATTTGCTTCAAAACACTTTGTAATGTTTGCAACTGCCGCATCCGGTTGCGTAAATTCTATGGCGACATCGGCTTTATTAAGTTCTGCAGGTTCGAAATTTGGAGAATCTATTTTGGCAACTATGGTATGGCCACGTTCAAGGGCTAATGCTTCAATGGCCTTGCCCATTTTTCCATAACCAACTAATGCTATTTTCATAAATGTATTGCGGCAAAACTACAATTTTAGTTTGCTTATACTAAACTAAACTCACTCCTAAAAGTTGTAAGTGAAATAGTGTGTTTGTAGAATATTTGATGGAGATATGGTTGTAAATGTTCAAACAGATAGTTGCAAACCCAATTTGACCCTTATTTAATACATAAATATGGGTTATTTTGCATCCAATTATTAGAAAAACACAATTGAAATCAACACAAAAGAAAATACTTGGATGGGTTCTTATTTTAGGTTTTGTAGGCGTAATTGCAGCTTACTATGTATTGTTTAGTGGGAACGCAGGAGGTGGTAATGGCGATTACTTCTATGTAAAGTCTACTGATTCGTACGAGCGAATGCGAGAAAATTTAATAAAGAACAACGTAATAAGCAACGTGCAAACCTTTGATTTAGTGGCAGATAAGATGAATTTACGTAACACCTTTAAGCCAGGCAGGTATAAAATTACATCAAGTATGTCTAACCTAGGTTTAGTGCGAAAAATTAGAAATGGGCGATCGGAACCGGTGGTTTTAAAACTAAAATCCGAAATATCCAGAGATTCGTTACTTACCTTTTTGGGAGATAATTTTGAATGTTCCAAAGCGGAAATTGTGGATGTGTTAGCCTCTGAGTGGGCTACTAAAAATGGTTTTACCAGCGAAAATGTTTTTGTTATATTTTTACCCGACCACTATTTTATAAATTGGGCCACACCTGCCGATAAGCTAGTAGAACGATTTTTAACAGAATACAAAAAGTACTGGACAGCCGAGCGAATAGCCAAAGCTAAAATACAAAATCTTACACCGCAAGAGGCGAGCATACTTGCCAGCGTGGTAGATGGCGAGGCCATACACGTAAGCGAAATGGCGACCATAGCCGGATTATATCTTAACCGAATAGAAAAGGGAATTCCGCTACAAGCCGACCCAACCATACTTTACGTAGTGGGAAGAGAGGGGAGAAGAAGAGTGCTGTATGAGGATTTAAAAAAGGCAGACCCTTACAATACGTATTTGAATAGGGGGTTGCCTCCTGGGCCTATATTTTCTGCCGATAAAAAAGCGATTGAAGCGGTGTTGTCTCCAAAAAAACACGATTATATTTTTATGTGTGCCAAGCCTGACGGCTCCTACAAACACAATTTTACAGCAAGCATGGCCGAACACAATAAAAATGCCGCTGCTTACCGCAGGTTTATGGATTCGCAAGGGGTGAAGAGGTAGTCAATCCTATTGCTTAATTTACTACAATTCATATTGTATTAGCAAGTATCCCTGTTGGGTTCAAGTTTTAAGTAAATTTGTGGTAGTCAATTAGCAGTATGAAAACAAACTTACGTGAACCTTTTTTTACTTTCGTTGTATTGGGGTTTATGCTTTTTGTTGGATGCGACCCATTTGATTCGGATGACATTTATCAAAATAATAATTGCACCAACAAAGAAAAAGTAACAGTACCTGTTGGCTTTGAAATTAGTGAAGTAACTACTATAACTGGCGATGATTATTTTACAGAATTACAATTTGCAAATGATGACATCGGGTATATTTTGGGAGCTAGCAAAGCTCACGGCTATGTAGCAATCTATAAAACGAATAATCAAGGAGCATCGTGGAATAAATTGAGTTTAAATGTCAAGACTCAACCTGGAAATATGCTTATTGTAAATGAGGATACAGGTTTTATTTCCTATTACGGATATACAGGTAACTTGTACAAAACAACCGACGGCGGAAAAACGTGGATTGATAAAAGCTATGCCAACCTACAAGGGAATTTGCACCATCTTCAAAAAGATAAAGATAACAACTTGTATGGCTTGGTTTCTCAAGGGGAAAATGCAGCTGTATTGGTAAAATCTACCGACCATGCCGGAAGCTGGCAGATAATAAACGATTCAAAAGAACTGGCATTGAAATACCTTAACTTTAGTTTTAAAATATATAACGATAGAATATACGTAAGAGGGCAAAACGGCAATTTTATGGTAATGGATTTAGCTGGAAACAGGTTGGATGAAGTAAAGATAGGTATTTCATTTATTGAGAGTTTTGATGTATTGAGTTACAGCGATTTTGTGTTGGTGGGGCATGATGGAGCATTTATTTCCACAAACAGTGGAGAAAGCTGGAAGATTATCCAAGAAAAATCTGTTAAGGTAATTGACCTTGAAAACATAAAAACAGCCTTGTTCATGTATAGTAAAAGTCTTTGTCCGGTTGATTATATTTTTTCGAATGATGTAATTGCATATACCGAAGATGGAGGTACGACTTGGGCAGAAAGCAAAGAAGCGACGAATATTTCATATGAATTGGTGGGCAAATACAAACAAACAAATGGCGATATACTTGTACTTATTGACAACCAATTATACAAAATAACAAGAATATGAATTTAACTCGCAAGGATGAAGAGGTAGGGTTTCAACTCAACAAGTTATTTTGAATGCAATAAAATTTTTAGAGTTAAACCATGAACGAGTTTTTAGAGTTAAATAGAAGTAAGCTATGGCATGAGCTAAAGCGAACGAGCATTCTTTTCTTTGTGTTATGGTCAATTTTTCTGCTGTTGCTCTATGCTAACGGTGAATTTTTAGATTGGTATATCCTATTTCTTGGGTATTTATGTGTGGTAATTCCACTTCCCGTTTTGGTAACATTTTTTGTTACCTTGCAACAGTGTCGTTAGAATTCAATCGGTGCAAGAAGATTTTGGCTGAGGAGGCTTTTAATCAACTAAAATACAATGGATTTAAGTATAGCTATACGAATACCAAAAGCCGCTGGATAACATCTATGCCAACATTGATTGGTAATATTGATGGTTACCCGCTAAGAGTTGAAGTAGAGCGAGGCGTTTTAAGGATTTTGGCGGACGTGAATAAAGACCAATTGGAGAAAAGGCACATGGCTAAGCTAAAAGAAATTTTCGGCAAGAAAAATGTGAGTTACGATTGGTTGGGTGTAGCATTAATCTATAGAAGATCAAGAAGGAAGGACTTATTGTATTCCTCTGTAGACAAAGAGATTAAGCAACTAGTTAATTTTTTTAATACAGAGAAAATAGATTCTTGGGATATTGGCAGTTTAGATTGATAACTAGATTAAAACCTTAGTTAGAAATTATGAGATATTAACAAAAAAAATGCAGCCCGAGAGCTGCATTTTTAGAATTAAAATAAATTTATCTTCTTCGTCTACGTGGAGCTGCTTCTCTGCTGCTTCCTCCGCTATATTCTCGTCTTCTAGTGCTTCCACCGTCGCGGCTTCTTCCTCTGTCTCCACTATCACGGCTTCTACCTCTATCTCCTCCGCCATCTCTATCTCCTCTAGGTCTGTCGCTTCTTCGTCTATCTCCATCTCCACCGCGTGGTTTTGGTTTGCTTTCTTCCACAGATATTTCTCTACCTCTAAAATCTTGTTTAGATAAAGCACTTATCAATTCTTCCGAATGACCACTCTCCATTTCAAAGAAAGAGAACATTTTCATTATTTCAATTTGGCCTATTTCAGGATTTTTACCGCCCAAGTTTTCGTTTACCAAAATCATTAATTCTTTTGGCGAGAAACCATCTTTATTACCTTGGTTTATAAAGTAACGAGTCATATTTTCATTATTGCCTCGGCCTCTTGGTCCTCTGTCTTGATCGCTTCTTTCTCTGCGAGTGTCGTCTCTATCTTTGCTTCTTTCGTTTCTATCTCTACCGCTGCTTCCTTTATTTAAATCTGGTGCATCCCGGTAGTATTCTAAAAAGCGATTAAACTCTGTAAATACAACTTTCTTAATAATGTCTTCTTTCGTATAATTTTCGAAAAGACTGTATATCTGTGGTAAAAACTTTTCGATATGCGGGTTGGCAATATCCGTTTCTACAATGTTGTTTATCAAGTGAAACAATTGGCTTTCGCATATTTCGTTTCCGCCTGGTATGTCAACCCTTTCGAATTTTCTACCAATTTTTTTCTCTAGGTAACGAAGCTTAGATTCTTCTTTAGCTGTTAAAAGCGATAACGAAACACCTTCGTTTTCTGCTCTACCCGTTCTTCCACTTCGGTGAACGTATACATCATCTTCGTCAGGTAGCTTATAGTTAATTACGTGTGTAAGTTCTTGTACGTCCAATCCACGAGCAGCAACATCCGTAGCAATAAGCAATTGAAGTTGTCTGTTTCTAAAACGATTCATTACATAATCTCGCTGTGCTTGCGATAAATCACCGTGCAAAGCATCCGTATTGTAACCATCTTCGGCCAACTGTTCTGCAACCTCTTTGGTTTCGCTTCTGGTTCTGCAGAAAATGATACCATAAATATCTGGATGAGCATCTACCGCTCTTTTTAAAGCTAAGTAGCGATCTCTAGAATTTATTCTGTAATAAACGTGGTGAACACTTGTGTTTGTTTCTTTCTTGTTACCAGCTGAAATTTCAACCGGGTTGTGCATATACTTTTTGCTTAACTTTACCATATCTGGTGGCATAGTTGCAGAAAATAAAAGGGTTTGTTTTTCTTTAGGAGTATTAGCTAATATGTCATCTAAATCTTCGGCAAAACCCATACTAAGCATTTCGTCAGCCTCATCTAAAACCAACCATTGTACCTTGCTTAAGTCAAGGTTACCTCTTTTAATTAAGTCTAGTGTTCTACCCGGTGTACCAACAACAATATCGCAATTGCTTTTTAGTTGACGAATTTGATTATCGATAGCAGCACCACCATAAACAGCAACAACTTTTAAGTCTCTAAGATGTTTAGAATAACTTTTAATGTCTTCTGTTATTTGAATGCCAAGCTCTCTAGTAGGGCTAAGAATAATGCACTTAATGCCTCGTTGGTCAGTATCGATTTGGTTTAGAATTGGTAAACTAAAGGCTGCAGTTTTACCTGTTCCAGTTTGTGCAAATGCTATTAAATCGTCTTTGGAATTTAGCACTTGTGGAAGTGCTAGTAATTGAATAGGTGTAGGATTTACATACCCCAATTCTTCGATGGATGCTAAAAGTTCCGCTTTTAGCCCCATTTCTTTAAATGTACTCATATATGTTTTTGTGTTAACAATAGAGCATATATCGACATAATTTTTAACTACCTGGAATGCCCCTTGTTAAAATTTGGTGCAAAGGTACGTAAAAATATTGACTAAACTATCAGATAACTAATTAATTACGGTTTATTCGCCTAGCCTATTAGTCTTTCGCAGCATATCGCTGTGGCAATTCCGGCATTTAAACTTTCTGCATTACCAATTCTAGGAATAGTTATAGCTTTATGCGGTACCTGTTTTAGCAAATTGCCGTTAATGCCGTTGGCCTCGTTTCCAATTAGTATAACACCACCAGTTGGATTTTGTACATCCCGTATGTTTTCGCCATTTAGCAAAGTAGCAAATACGGTTTTATTGCGTAATGCTTCTACCAAATCGGTTTCAATAACTAATACGCGTAAAAAAGAGCCCATGGTTGCTTGTATTACTTTAGGGTTAAACACATCAACCGAATTTGGTGAGCAATAAATGGTAGAAATGCCATACCAATCGGCAATTCGAATAATTGTGCCCAAGTTGCCGGGGTCGTTAATACCATCTAACGCAATGCTCCAATCGTTTACCACAATCTGTGGCTGTTGAATTTTGGCAATGGCTAATATTTCCTGTGGAGTTTTTAGCGTAGAAATTTTATAGAAAACAGGTGCTTCAATAATTTCATATTGCAAGTGTAAAACCTCTGTATGCTTGGCTAAAAACTCCTTTGTGCACAGTATAGTCTCCACCTGCCAATTGCTATTTGCAATTTCGTTTACAGATTTTAGCCCTTCCACCACAAATAGACCATATTTTTGTCGAAACTTTTTGGAATGAAGTTGCTGGTACTGCTTTAGCTTACTATTACTTGGCAAGAGGTGTTTTAATTATAAGATTTGAATGCAAAACTAAAATATTGTGTAGTAATACTGTTACTTGGAGCTTTATCTTCATGCAACTTAACAAAATTAGTTCCTCCCAATGAGCAACTATTGGTTCAAAATAAAATAGACCGGGTTGAAGGGAAAGGAGTTGATTTAAGCGAGGAATCTACCAACATTAAATTAAAACCTAATAGAAAAATACTTGGTTTTATTCGGTTTCACCTTTGGGCACATCAATATGGTACGAAGGGAATAGGAATACAAAAAAAACAAAACGTTACCCGTAGGTTAGCCGAAAAAATAGGAGAGAGTCCTGTTTTAATCGATTCTTCTAAAATTCTTTTGTCCTCAAAACGATTGTCAGAATATTATTTTAGTAAGGGATTTTTAAATAATACGGTACAATATGCCGTAAACCCTAGAAAAATAGCCGGAGTTGTAACTTTAAAGAAAAGAGCTGTAGTTACTTATTCTGCCAACCTTGGCAAAGTATTTAGGATAGAAAAAGTAGAATACAACGCTACGTCTAAAACCATTGATGAGCTTATTACCTTAAATGCAGATGAAAAAATAATACTAAAAAACCAACGATTAGATTTTGATAGAATAGAAATGGAGCGGAACCGACTTGTGGAACTTTTTAGAAACAATGGATATTACTATTTTAATAGTTCATATATTGATTTTCAGATAGATACAAATCAAATAGCGAATAAGGCGGTAGTAATGGTAAATATTAGAAATAATAAAAACTATGAGCCCCATTTACAACAAACAATAGATAGTATTATCGTTTCCATAGAAGGGAGCCTTATAAGCGATACCATTACAACAAAAAGCGGGTTGATATTTTACGAAAGCGAATATTTTATTAGGCCAAACGTATTGGAAAAGAATATTCTGCTTGCACCAAATGAGTTGTATAGTGCAGATAAAGTACAACGAACGTATTCCAATTTACTCTCAATGGGTATTTTTAACTTTGTTACCATTCGATTTAAACCTTCGGCAAGAGACAGTTTAAATGCACTGGTAGTAGAAATAAATTTAAGACCGGCATCTAAACATGATTTTATTTGGGAGCCTCAAGCAATTTTAACAGACCAAGCAAATCCAGTGCAGGCCACCAGTCAACAAAATTTTGGTATCGCAAATAATTTAACCCTTAGAAATAGAAATGTATTCGGTGGTGCTGAGTCTTTTAATATTTCAGCATATACCGCTATTGAAAGTCAATTAAAAGGGAGTAACACCGGATTGGTTAACAATTTTAGACAAAGCGTAAGTGCGGAGTTAGTTGTTCCGTCTCTTGTTTACTTCGAGCGAAAAGATGTAAGCAAACTCCTAACTCGAAAAAATACTAAAATTACAACTTCGTTTTTATACGATCAAAATATAAACTTTACACGAAAGGTTTTTCCCCTTAATTTTAGTTATAATTTTGCTTATGAGCAGTTTATGTTTACATTAACGCCGTTTAGAATAAGCCTTAATAACGCAAACCCAGACCCCACTTTTCTAGCATCGCTTGATCCAGAAACGCAATTTTATACAACTCAGTTGCTCACAGATAACTTAATTTTCGGGCCTATTACTTCGGTTTATTGGACTAATAGGTTAAAAAATCCCTCAAATTATTTCTCTGTACGTACCAATCCTTTAGAAATATCAGGGAATTTATTGTCGTTGTATTTTTCTACTTTTACTGATAAAAGAGGCATTAATAAAGAGATTTTTGGCGTTAAATACTCGCAATACTCCCGGTCTGACGTAGATGTTGTTTACAATAATATTATTGATGAAAACAACGCTATGGTTTATCGTTTTTATGGAGGTGCAGGTATACCCTATGGCAACACCACATTTTTACCTTTCGAAAGACGGTTTTTTGTTGGAGGTGGCAACAGCCTTAGGGCTTGGAGGCCAAGAACAATTGGTCCTGGAGCTTACAGCGATTCAGTTAATGTAATTTCGGTAGAGAAGTCTGGTGAGATAATGTTGCAAGCCAATATTGAGTACAGATTCGACATTATAGATAAGTATCTTGATGGAGCTCTGTTTTTAGATGGAGGTAATATTTGGAATTTAAGAAAAAATGAAAATTTTGAAAATGCCGAGTTTAAGTTTAATCGGTTTTACAAAGAAATAGCATTGAATACCGGATTGGGATTAAGGTTTGATTTAACTTACATTATTTTTAGAATTGATTGGGGTGTAGCTCTACACGATCCTTCGTTTAGCGATGGTGAGCGTTGGGTAATAAAAGATTTTTTTAATACTAAGTGGGTAAATAATAACACGGCGATTAATTTTGCCGTCGGTTTTCCGTTTTAAGCCACCGCAAAACAACATGACTCATAAATTATCTTTTAGGATATTTCTTATTGTTTTATCTGCATCTTTATTTGTGCTTTCTAGCTGCGATAAGGATAAACCTGGAGGGGGTGGGTTGAACTTATTTACCATAGCCGACGATAAGGCTTTTGGGGCTCAAGTGGCTGCAGAAATTGATGGAGGCGCTAAAACATATCCCATTTTGGATAGTGCTAGTAAGCCGGCGGCATATGCTTATTTGTATGGCATTAGAGATAGTATTTTAAATACGGGTGTTGTAGTTCATAAAGATGATTTTGATTGGAGACTTAGAATAATACACGATGATTCTGTACTTAATGCATTTTGCACGCCTGGTGGTTATATTTATGTGTACACCGGCATAATAAAGTTTTTAAGTGCTGAAAATGAGTTTGCGGGTGTTTTAGGGCACGAAATAGCTCATGCAGACGAACGTCACTCAACCCAGGCATTAACCAAAGCGTATGGTATTGATGTTTTGTTTAGTATTTTATTAGGAGATAATCAAGGTACGTTATCTGAAATAGCCAAGAGTTTAATTAGCCTAAGCTATAGCAGAGATAATGAAACAGAATCGGACAAAAGATCAATTGAATACTTAAATCCTACCGCATATGATGCGAGGGGAGTAGCTCGATTTTTTGAAAAAATAATAGCATCTGGAGGTGGCAGTGGTCCACAATTTTTAAGTACGCACCCCAATCCAGATAATAGAGTTGAAGCAATAATGGCCTATTGGGAAACATTGGGCAGTAAAACAGGAGAAACCTACGAAACGCGTTATAAACAGTTTCAAAATAGTTTGCCAAAATAACGCAGGAGTTTATAAAAATATGAAACTAACAAAAGGAAAATACACCCTTGGAGGTGTAAACGTACTAGATATGTGCAACGAATTTGAAACGCCATTGTATGTATACGATGCAGATCAAATAGTAGCTAATTATCATTCACTTAAAAACGCATTTAAAGGGGTAGATGTACACTTAAAATATGCGTGCAAGGCACTTACCAATATTAGTGTTTTAAAACTATTGCGTAAAGAAGGAGCGGGTTTAGATACTGTTTCTATTGAAGAAGCTATGCTAGGACTAAAGGCCGGTTTTGAACCACAAGAAATTCTCTTTACTCCTAATTCAATTGGGTTTAATGAAATACGGCAAGCTGTAGAACTAGGTTTGGTTATTAATATTGACGAGCTAAGTACGCTGGAGAGATTTGGAAATGAGTACGGAGATACAATACCTTGTTGTATCCGTTTAAATCCGCATATTATGGCAGGTGGAAATAGTCATATAAGTGTAGGACACATAGATTCTAAGTTTGGTATTAGTATTTACCAAGTTCCGCATATTAAAAGAATTGTAGACAATTTAGGTATTAAAGTAAACGGTTTGCATATGCATACCGGCAGCGATATTTTAGATGCCGACGTATTTTTAAGAGGAGCTAGTTTACTATATCAAGCGGCTAAAGAGTTTAAAGACTTGGAGTTTATGGATTTTGGCAGCGGATTTAAGGTTAAATATAAAGAAGGCGAAATAACTACGGATGTAAATGACATAGGTGCACGTATTGTAGAAAGCTTTAAAGAGTTTTGTGCTGAATATGGGAGAGATTTACAACTTTGGTTTGAACCAGGGAAGTATATTGTAAGTAATGCAGGCTATTTGTTGGTTGATGTAAATGTTGTAAAGCAAACAACTTCAACTGTTTTTGCTGGTGTAAATTCTGGACAAAACCATTTAATGAGACCAATGATGTACAATGCATACCATCATATCACAAATATTTCTAATCCAAAAGGTACAGAGCGTATCTATTCAGTAGTAGGCTATATATGCGAGTCTGACACGTTTGGTTACGACCGTAAGTTAAACGAAGTGCGTGTTGGTGATATATTGGCATTACATAATGCCGGTGCATATGGTTTTTCTATGAGCAGTAACTATAATTCGCGTTTGCGACCAGCTGAGGTAATGGTATATAAGGGAAAAGCAAACCTTATAAGAAAGAGAGAAACACTTGAATACTTACTTGAAAATCAAGTAGAAATAACGCTATAAAAGATGACTAGCGTAAGCTAAACGTTTTTCTATCGAGTAGTTTTCCGTTGTTTAACACTTCAATTTTATAAGTGCCTTTCGTATACTCTGCCGAGTGGTCGTAGTAATAAGTAATCCCTTTTTCGGTTCCGTCATACGTAATAGACTCATTAATACTTGCTAATTCTGATTTGTCTTGTAGCTTATTATTGTCTTTAGTAAGTACTGCACCTGTTGGCGAAATAATGCGAATTACAATTTCTTTTTCTTCCTTTTCGGTAAGCTTAGATCCTAAAACAGAAAAGTTGATTTTTAATCGATCTACTCGAGATGCTTTATCTGTAATTTCTTGTTTGCCATTTTTTTCTCGAATTGGGTTTACAGATAAACCTGCAATTCTTAGAATACTCGCTTCGCCTAGTTTCGCATTTAGTTTTTCAGATAATGCAAGTAAACTATCATTGTCAACTTTAAAGGCAGATGCAGCAGCTTCATTTACTTCCGCTGTTTCTTTAGCTTTTACATAGCTTTTTTGTGCTTCTTCTACCATTGCAATATATTCGGTGTTCTCTTTTTTTAGTTTGTCAATTGCATTTTTGGCTTCAGCCAACGTTTTTGGGCCGCCCGGCCCACCTAAATCTCCGCCAGCAATCATTTTAGCTATTTTACGTTTTTCTACCATTAAGGCAACTTTTTGCGATTGCAACTGCTTTCTTAAATCGTCCTTTAAACCTTCTTGAGCTAGGTTCTCGTTAATTTTATCTTGCAACTGCTGTATAGTAAAGTCTAATTCCTTCTGTAAGGAGTCTGCTCTATAATTAGCATTTTTATACAATAACTCCAATTCTTGGTTTTTCTCTTGAATTTCCGCTCCGTTTTTAGCATACTTAAAAAAGAGAAATAAATTTAATGCAAGAGAGGCTAAGAAAAGTGCTATGAATAGTGGGAGAGCTCTATTTGTGGAATTATTTTCACTCATTGTTATGCTTGTTAGTCGTAATTTTGAACTTACAAAAATATATAAAAGTGATTGATTGTAAGTGTTTCACACTTCGTTCGTATGTAATAAAAAAATATTTAGCTTTATAATCTTATTGCAAAGAATGCAAAATACATTTTTATATAAACTTTTTAGGTTTGAATTTTGGCCTTGGTACGCAATGTATCTGCCATTAATGCCTATTTACTTTGCAGGGGTAATTTACACCAGAAAGTTGCTCTATTTCACGGCTGTAAATCCCGCTATTGATATGGGAGGTTTTTTTGGAGAGCATAAAGATGAAATACAAGCTATTTTGCCTCAGAAATACTTAGTTAAAAGTATTGTAATTAGAAATGGTATTCTGAAAAGTGTTGAATCTGACATGCAAAAGATTGGATTCGGATATCCAATAATTGCAAAGCCTATAGTTGGCGAACGGGGAGATGGAGTAAAGAAAGTAAATAACGTTAAACAACTTGAGGAATATGCAAAGGATGAACCTAACTTTATCATTCAAAAGTATATTAATTTTAAGGTCGAATTAGCCGTGTTGTTTTACAGATATCCAAACTCTAGGCAAGTTTTTGTATCTAGTTTAGCAGAAAAGCGATATTTATCTGTAGTAGGAGATGGTACTTCTAGTGTTGCAGATTTAATTCAAAAAAATAGTAGAAAGCGGCTTTATTTACCTTTGATAATTAATGAGTTTCCAGAAAAGTTGAGTGTAGTACCTAATTTAAATCAAGAGTTTGTATTACATACCATCGGAAATCACGTAAAAGGGACCCAATTTATTAACGTCAACAATAGAATAAATAAAAACATTGTTTCTGCTGTTAAAGATATTGTAGAATCTATTGAAGGAGTGGAATATGGCAGGTTTGACTTGAAGGTGCCGAGTTATCTAGATTTTGAGCAAGGTAAAAATATTAAGATATTTGAGTTAAACGGGGTTAGTTCCGAACCAACACACATTTATGGTCTGCCGAATGTAGTTTTAGCTTATCGCGATTTGGCTAAACACTGGATAATCCTAATAAATATAGCAAAACAGAACATAAAAAAAGGGGTGAAAACCACCCCTTTTTTATATTTCTTTACACAAGTAAAGAATCATTTTATGTAATTACTTGTCGTACTTAGCCCAGTTTATTTTACTCATAAACTTATGCTCTAAAGGAGTCCAAGTACTTTCGTCTCTCCAGCTTCCTCTTCCATAGGCAAACCGAGCTTTTTTCCAGCTACCGTAGGTGTCGTACCTGTCTTTTAGATAGTAGATTGCTACTTTAAGGTAGTTTCTTCGGGTTTTACCGCCAGTTAAGTCTAGTGCGTCGTACCAGTGCCAAAATGTAGATTCAATTACCTGCAAATCGCCGTGGTCTGTTCCGCCGTTGGTATTGCTTATGTACCTCCAGCCGCTTTCGTTTTGTCCTATTTCTTTTACTAGTTGAAATGGAACACCAGCTTCTTGGCAAATAGAATCGGCTACTTCAAAAACCGATTTGCTTTTTACTTCTACTGGTTTCACAACCTCTTTTTGAGGCATTACCTTAAGGATTGCTTTATTAGCAATTTGTTTAGGCGTGCTTTTCGTTACGAAACTCATTGCTGAAATTGCCGCAATAACGAGCAACACAACCGCAATGGATGTTTTTAACTTTTTCATAAATTTGGTATGTTTTATTTTACTTTGATATAAGAGATATCACTTATGCGATATGTATATCTTTTGTTTTTAGACACTGCAAAGATAAACTTGCTACATTTTTAACCTAATTTAGGTTGTTAACATTGGGTGTGTCTAATGGGGTGTTTTTAACTCGTAAGTATCTTATTTTTAATGTCTTACGTGTTTAAAATGTATGTTTTTTATTTTGTTAATATGACTTTTCTGTAAGGTTGCCTTGACAGTAAAATGACTGAAACGACACTATTCTGAAAAGAGTATTATGCTTCTACGCCTCGCATACTTAAATAACGCTCAGCATCTAAAGCTGCCATACATCCACTACCTGCGGCAGTTACTGCTTGGCGGTATATTTTATCTTGAGCATCTCCACAAACAAATACACCTGGTATATCTGTTTTGGTACTATCTGCTTTGGTTATTATATATCCAGCATCGTCCATTGTAAGGTATTCTTTAAATATATCTGTGTTTGGCTTATGTCCAATAGCAACAAAAAATCCTTTTACGGCAATCTCTTTCTTTTCGCCAGTTACATTGTTTACTACACGTACACCTTCAACACCCATTTCGCCTAAAACTTCATCAGTTTCGGTGTTATAAAGAATTTCTACGTTTGCTAAATTGGTAACTCTGTGCTGCATTGCTTTCGATGCACGCATTTCATCTCGTCTTACCAACATATATACTTTGCTACAAATTTTAGATAAATAACTAGCTTCTTCGGCAGCTGTATCTCCAGCTCCAACAATGGCTACATCTTGTCCGCGGTAGAAAAAACCGTCGCAAACGGCACATGCACTTACGCCGCTTCCATTTAAACGCTGCTCACTTGGTATATTAAGCCACTTAGCACTCGCTCCAGTGCTTATAATTACTGTTTCGCATTCAATCTCAGTTTTGCCATCAACAGTTACTATATGTGATCCGCCATTTCTGTCAAATACTACTGAAGTAATCATTCCAAAGCGAACGTCAGTGCCTAAACGCACTGCTTGCTTTTTAAAGTTTTCCATCATTTCAGGACCCATTATTCCATCAGGATAACCAGGATAGTTCTCTACATCTGTAGTGATAGTTAGCTGACCACCTGGCTGCAAACCCTCATAAACGACAGGTTTCATGTCTGCACGAGCTGCGTAAATAGCTGCAGTGTAACCTGCAGGACCAGAACCAATAATTAAGCATT
>Ga0102812_10001141_pt1 | contig 18497 bp, 16 predicted proteins | sample ColrivemetaGS713_FD_79334 | JGI IMG/M metagenome (GOLD analysis project Ga0102812, IMG submission 79334) | Estuarine microbial communities from the Columbia River estuary - Flood tide ETM metaG S.713 | ecosystem: Environmental > Aquatic > Marine > Intertidal zone > Estuary | place: USA... | reverse complement strand
GTAAAACAGCAAAAGAGTTTATACAATCTAGAATTACCATCGCAGCCAAGCGGATGCTCTATTTTTCGCCACTTTCTACCAAAGAAATTGCCTACGAACTAGGCTTTTCTGAACCAGCCCATTTCAGCAGTTTCTTCAAAAAATGCACTGGGGAATCGCCTTCGAACTACCGAAAAACGAAGTGACATCGGATTTTTATAAGTAGTTGCGGTTTTTATACATTATCCAGCCCAAATAACAGGTTCATCTTTGTACCATAGTTAAAAAGCAAGGTATGAAACGCAAAGATTTTCTTAAAAAAACACTTTTAGCAACCGGTCTGGCAGCTGCTCCAGCTCTACTTCTGGCCAAAAACAGTGAGAAAGTAAAATCTACCTACGACAAATTAATGCAACAAGTAGGGTTTAATCATTTACCAAATAACGAACACAAAACCATGAACACCGTATTTCACCCAGCACAAACGCGAGGCCACGCTAATCACGGTTGGCTAAACAGTCATCACACTTTTAGCTTTGCTAATTATCATAATCCAGAACGAATGCATTTTGGTGTTTTGCGGGTGCTTAACGATGATGAGGTTCAAGCCGGCAAAGGTTTTGGAACGCATCCGCACGATAATATGGAAATAATTTCCATTCCATTGGCAGGAGATTTAGAGCACAAAGACAGTATGGGCAATGTTACGGTTATAAAAGAAGGAGATGTGCAGGTAATGAGTGCCGGTACAGGAATTTTTCATAGCGAGTACAACAAAAATGCAGATAAGGATGTAAAGTTTTTGCAAATATGGTTATTTCCTAATGCCAAAAATGTAACGCCAAGGTACGATCAAATGTCTATACGAGATATTGAAAAGGACAATGAGCTGAATCAAATTTTAAGTCCAAGTAAAGATGATGCCGGTGTTTGGATACATCAAGATGCGTGGTTCCATTTAGGAAAATTTAACATAACAACAGAAACTAATTATGCCTTTAAAAAAGAAGGAAATGGTTTGTATGTTTTTGTATTGGATGGAAAATTAACAGTAGGCGAACAAGAGCTAAACACTAGAGATGGATTTGGAGTTTGGGATACCAACGAAGTAAAAATAACGGCACAACCAGGAGCTCGTGTACTGCTTATGGAAGTGCCAATGAATATTTAATAAACAGAAATAATAAACTTAAAAATAAAGAACAATGACAACAGCAACTCAAACAGCATGGGCAATAGACCCATCACACTCAGAAGTAATTTTCAAAGTAAAACACATGATGATTTCTACTGTAACTGGACATTTTAACAGCTATACAGCGAATGTAAAAGCAATGGATGATACGTTTGCAAATGCACAAATAGAGGTAGAATTAGATGTTAATTCTATTACTACTAAAAATGAAGATAGAGATGGACATTTAAAGTCAGATGATTTTTTCAATGCAGAAACGTATCCAAAAATGACGTTTAAATCTTCTTCGTTTGATGGAAGTAAATTGGTTGGAGATCTAACTATTCGCGATATTACGAAAGAGGTTACCTTAAATGTAAACTTTAACGGAGTAGCGGTAGATCCTTATGGTCAAACAAAAGCAGGTTTCGAAATTAGTGGAGAGATTAACAGAAAAGAGTTTAACCTTTCGTGGAATGCCATTACCGAGGCAGGAAACATTGTAGTTTCTGACACGGTAAAACTAGCAATAGAAGCACAATTCGTAAAACAAGCATAAATTCCAATCTAAGCGTATATTTATGACAGAAACGCCGCGTAAGTGGCGTTTTTTTTGTGCTTGTAATTTTATACTAGGCACGTAAAAATGCTAAGCTTAAATAGTGTAAATTCGCACAGCGTAGTACTTACAATGCACTTAAAACTAAGAAAATTTTTGTTTGCTGTTTGGTTAATTGGCACCATTATACTTGCCGTAACGAGCACCAGTTTTGCTACGGAACCCATTTTCCCAAGTGAGAAAAATGCTCCACCGCCACGTATTATTAGAACGTGCTGTTCTTTTGGAGCAGATGTAGAAATGGCAGCCCTGCCTTTCATTAAAATTTCAGACATTACTTCTCGCGAAGCGATTGGAAACCACGTTTATTTGGGAGATAAGCAAGAAGGAAACGGCATTATTTACACGAAAAGAGGCGGATTTATCGATCTTGGTCATCTTCGCGATTGTGCAGATTGGACGGCCTATCTCTATCGCCAAATTATAAGCAAGAACTTGGAAGATGAATTTGTATTGAATTTAGGGAACGAAGCGGGAAATAAAACACTTACAATAAAAGCATTTAAACCTGATTCTTTGCCCAATCCCTATGAATTGGCAAGCAAAATAGCTTACGACCTATCGCTTTGGCACGAAATAGCAACGTGGTATGGGGCTTCATATATTCCGATGGTACCAGAACGCTATAGCAGCTTTTCGCCCGAGGATTTATTTTCTAATTTGCTAGGCACTTATTTGGGAAAAAAAGCCTTGCAAAGTAGCTTGCCTTATAATGAAGCAATGACTTTTTATATCACAGAAATGCTGGATAGTTTGGAAAGTGTGGAGACTTATGACGAAACCTATAATGCTATGGAAAAAGTAGTGAATGTATGGTGGACAGATGAGGAGCGACTGCCAAGTAAAAAAGTGCTGCTAATGCGTTATTTTGATTGTAGTGACAATGTGTGCTTAGAGCCTTGGACTGTGGAGCCAATAGATAATATTTTTAGTATTCTCAAACCTTCTCAAGACTTGAGTAACGATTACTCTCTTTCTATAAATCTAAACTACAAAGTACCCAATAAAAGTGGGGTAAGATCGGATGGATCTAAGGTAATATCGCAATTCGATTTTGATAGATTAATTAATTATGCTGAATATGAAATTTGGCTTATGGAGGAGAAATACAAGCAAACAAGGCATATTCTACTAAAAAAGAACGATAAGCAAGCAGACTAAAATAACAATAAAAGTATACAATGATGATATATCTATTCCTGCAAATTCTCATAACATTAGGGGTAAACGCAACGACAAGCAGTATCGTAGAGCAAATTGATTTTTCTAAAACAGTTACTTTAGAACAGATAATAAAAGAAGAAAAGGCTTTGGGACGTAGCGTAATGCCATCGCCTATAAATGTAAGTTTAGGGCATGAATACTACCCTAATATAAAGGGATATGATTTGCAAAATCCAATGGTTGCAGATTATGAATCAACCGAAGGACTCGGGTCTTCTGCAGAATATTTTTTTACCCCAGATAGTATCGTTAGAGTTTTTTTAACAACTTGGTATGAGTCTTTTGATTTTTCAAAACAGCTAAAAAAAACAACGCCAGAGGATTTAATAGCCAATAAATTGCTTTTTCAAGATAAAATTACAGAGCTGCAAAATGTATTAATTGAGCAGCTTGGCCAACCGTATGTAAATGCTGCCCACAAGCCTTTTGATGCTACAAGTGAGTTTATACAATACAAGTGGAAAGGAGCTTTTAACGCAGATTTATCGGTTGTTTTTTCGAATAAGGCAGGGTACAGTAGGCTAAGGTTGTTGGTTTTTAGGGATTAGTGGGTTTTTACTAGAAAGCGGGCATCATTGTAGGACTTCAATTTCTGTGTTTGAGATTGTTGGAGACTATATCTTAACCGATTGAAATTGGGGAGAATACATTTAGTACAAAAAACTCAGCCGTATTTTTTTATAAATTTATTTATACGTTTGGCAGATTTGCTTGCACATTTTTTAAAGCAATTGTTTGTCATTGTTTCTAGTATGTTATCGCTGGCTGAGCGAAATTCACTTTCTCTTATATCTCTCCCTATTATTCTTGACTTTATTCTAGTTGATTCTGAAACACTATTGGAGAAGGAACGCGATTTGTTTGATACTCGATCTAAAATAATAATGCTAATAGTAATAGTTAGCCGATTTAGCAAGAAGCATAGTTCTTGTCCAGTTCTAGGGTCAGCAACTGCACATTCGGTATTTGTTCTCTCTATGAAGGCGATCGAATTAACCGTTACAATAAACCGTGAATGATTTATAATAGATTTGACAAGTCTGTCACTTTTTAAATCCATTTCATAAGCATTTGGATTTTGATTAATGATATTTCTATGTTCTATAAGTTTCATTTCTTAATTAACTAGAGCATTAGTACACACGAATCTGCACCAATATCGACTCGGACAAATTTCCATTAAGCAGAATTTATACAACGAATAAGTTTTAGTTAGTCTAAAAAGTAAGAATGAAAAACACCCCCTTAAACTACCTAATTACTTTGGCTCAGCTGCATTACCGTGTATTGCCTTGGAATAGGTTGGTTTAAAAACCCGTTTAGAATACGGCTTATATCTGTGTTATTTCGGTACGGCTTTATGCTAGATAAAACTTCTTCAATGGAGTCGGCATTTTCTGTAGCTACATACCCAAATCCGTGGTAATCACCTTCTTTTAGTAAAACTACGCTTTTTTCTTCGGCAGTACGGCCATCACCAAATATAAGCAAGCTCTCTTTGGTTTGGTTCATATTGGTGGCTTCTAAAACCAAGTCATTGTAGGTTTCAGCTGAAACAGTACCACTGCATAATTGGCAAGCATCACCTAAATAGCAATTGGTTTTCGTGCGTTCTAAACCAGCATATTTGGGACAGAGCGACCATTTTTCAACCAATTGGTATAAAAAGTCTTTGGCCATTACCATAGAACTAAAACTACTTATGCTGTTGGTGGCGTATTTCTTCAAGAAAACATCTACACGTAATATATCGTCTTGCCCTTGGTAGTAGCATACGTGGTAGTTCTGTGTTTTAAATTTTTGTGCCTTATTGTATGGAGGGAAATGCTTTTTTATTTCATCCGATTCCAGCAACAGTGCAATTAGCTCATTTCCAGTTTCTTCAAAACTTATATGATGAATTTTACGAAGCAATTCAGATTTTGCTCGAGACTTTTCTATGAAATGTTGAGTGATTCGTTGCTTTATATTTTTTGCTTTGCCTACGTAAAGTATCTCTAGGTTTTCGCCCATTAGATAGTAAACACCAGCCGTTTGGGGTAAGCTATCGTATTCGCTTTTCTCTAAATTTGGGGGAATAGTAGTTTCCTTATTCAGTTGATTTAGCGAATAAGTCATAAAGTCTTCCACATCATTCTTTTTAAGCAAATGAAATAAAATTGCGGTAGCCATTGCATCGCCCATTGCACGGTGTCTGCTTTGGTTTGCAATGCCTAAATCGTTGCATATTTTACCAAGCGAGTAAGAAGCATGCCCAGGAATAATGCCTTTGGCTAGTCTTACGGTGCAAAGTTTTTTCTGGTTGAAGGGTATTCCTAAATCTTCGTAGTGATTTTTTATAATACCGTAATCAAAACTTACATTGTGTGCTACAAAGACGCAATCTTTCAATTGCTCCATTAATTCGTCTGCAATTTCATCAAATCGCGGAGCACTATCTACCATAGCATTAGTAATGCCGGTTAAGAGAGAAATAGATTTAGGAATAAATATTTCAGGGTTTACAAGCCTTTCGTATGTATCTAAAATTGTTTTGCCATCCGTTTTTACCACGGCTACCTCGGTAATTCTGTTTCCGTGAGAACCGCCGCTGGTTTCAATATCAACTATAGCATAAATCAAAATTAGATTAGAATATTACTTGCGAAGCAAATATGCACGTTTTCCCATAGTAAGGAAAGGTTTTGTGCACTAATAAATAGATTCAATTAAAGTGTCGGTGCTTATTCCTTCAGCTTCTGCTTTGTAGTTTCTTACCATACGGTGTCTCAAAACGAGTTTTGCTACTGCTTGCACATCTTCTATATCTGGCGAATATTTTCCATTTATAAGTGCGTTTGCTTTTGCTCCTACTATTAGGTATTGCGAGGCTCTTGGTCCTGCACCATAATCTACATATTCGTTTATTTTAGCAGTTGCATTTTCTCTTCCGGCTCTGGTTTTGCTTACCAATCTTACTGCATATTCATATACATTATCTGGCACGGGTACTTTTCTTACTAAGCTTTGGAATCCAAGAATTTCTTCTCTGGTAAGTATGTTAGATACACTTACTTTTTTATTGGTAGTGGTAGCCTTTACAATGCTTATTTCTTCCTCAAAAGTGGGGTAATCTAATACCATATTAAACATAAAACGGTCTAGTTGTGCTTCAGGCAGGGGATAGGTGCCTTCTTGCTCAATTGGGTTTTGCGTAGCCAATACAAAAAATGGATCAGGCAATGCATATTTTGTTCCCGAAACGGTTACGTTACGCTCTTGCATTGCCTCAAGCAAAGCAGCTTGTGTTTTTGGTGGAGTACGGTTTATCTCATCGGCCAAAACTATATTGGCAAAAACGGGTCCTTTGTTGTATTTAAACTGTCTGTTGTCGTCTAAAATTTCGGAACCTACAATGTCGCTTGGCATTAAGTCTGGCGTAAACTGTATTCTATTAAAACTCATATCTAGAGATTCGGATATAGTTTTGATTAACAATGTTTTAGCCAAGCCGGGTACGCCAATAAGTAGTGCGTGGCCATTGCTTATTATACTGGTAATTACACCATTTACTACATCATGTTGCCCTACAATTATTTTTCCTATCTCCTTTTTTAGCTCTTTTACCTTTAGGCTTAGGCTATCCGCCGCGGCTCTGTCATCCGAAAAATCTATCATCTTAATTATTTAATCCTTTCCAATCTTTTAGTTCTTCACTGTTTACGTACTTATCGTCTATCCAAACATATACGTTTTTTTTGTATTTGCTTACCCATTCTTTTACTGCCAAGTCTTGCTTCTGTTCTAAAGCAAGCGTTTGTACTTTTTGGTAGTCATCTTTCAAGTTTGCCTTGTGGGCAGGTTTTGTGCTTTTTAGATAGAAAAAACGATAAGCAACTGTATTGTCAAAGTTTGTAAACTGTTCAGCATCAGAAAATTTACCTACGGGAAGTGTTGGCACTTTTCTAGCAATCATTGGGTCTATAAGGCCCAATGGTACTTGCTGAGACCCCGTAGTTGGGTCTGTAAAAAAGCCGCAATTATCTTTGGTATATTGGTCGGTGCTGTATTGCGATGCAAGTTGACATAGGGTTATACTATCTTTATCTACCGCTGCCATAAGTTCCCTAATTTGCTTTTGCAGATTTGTGAAATCGCTATTTACAATAAGTGGTTTAATAAGGATGTGACGAACATTTACTTTATCTCCTTTTCTATCGATTAGTTGCATTATATGATAGCCATATTCGGTTTCAATTATTTCGGAAATAGTATCTCCTTTTAACTTAAATGCAGCACGTTCAAATGGTCCTACCATTTGGCCACGGGAGAAAAATCCCAGTTCGCCCCCATTTACGGCGGTGCCTTTATCATCGCTAGAAGATTTAGCCGCAAAATCAAAACTATAAGTGCCTTTTACAATAGATTGCCGTATTTCAGTAATTTTTTCAAGAGCGTATTCTTTGGCATATTTATTTGGAATGGGAGCCATTACAAACTGAGCCAGTTCTACTTCTTGCTCAAATTGTGGCAAGCTATCGGTTGGTATTTCATTAAAAAATTTGCGTACTTCCGTTGGCGAAACTTTTACATCTGCCACCAAAGCTTGTTGCACTTGTTGTATAATCATTTGTTGCTCAATTTTACTTCGCATCAAATCTTTATACTCCGCTATCGATTTCCCTAAGTATTGTTCTAGCTTAGCCTCTCCGCCAATTTGTTGAGCATAGTACTTTATTCTTCTGTCAACTTCTGCATCTACTCGGTCGTCAGCAGCATAAATACTGTCTAGTTCTCCTTTGTGTAAATATAGTTTTTGTATTATCAGTTGATTTAAAATTTCGCCTTTTAAATCACCTTCATAAAAGTCCATTTCTTTTTTAGCTTGCTCATATTCTGCATCTAATTCAGACTTTAATACAATGTTTTCGCCAACAACTGCTACTATTTCATCTATTACTTTTCCTGTTTGAGCCTGAGCTGCAGCAGCTATCAGCAGGAAAAAAATCGCACTTAATTTTTTCAATATATCTTTACTTTATTATCGCTATACGCTTCATCTACCAATTTTGTTTCAATAGACTTAATTAATTCTTCTTGTCGCTTTATTAGCAATATGTTTTTAATGTTTTCTTTTTCCATTTCAAAAGGGGAAGTTGTACTTCTAATTTTAAAATCAATAATTTTAATGAAGTACACAAATTTACCCTCATTTAATTGTATGTACTTATTGTTATTTAGGTAATGTTCTTGGTTATAAGTATTAATAGGAACCTCTTTTAGTATATCATCAAAATTAACCCAATTGGATTTATCTACATAGTAATTTCCGCCGTTTTTGGCAAGCTGAATTAGTTTTCCATAGATACTTTCGTCATTTTCCTTAAAGTTAGACCAAAGCAAATCTTTGTCTTTAGAATCCTCTTGAATTTTAAAAAAATTAACCTTTATAATGTTTTGAGAAAGTTCAAACTCTTCCAGGTTATCGTTGTAATATTCATCTAATTCTCCTTCCGAAAAAGATGTATCCAACTCGTTTAACGAGAGTTTATTCAATACTTCATACACCAATAAATCGTTTTTATATTGTTCTAAAGCGGCTGTTTTATCCTTCTCAGCTAGGCTTAGTGTGCTTTCTGCTTGGTTTAACAAAACTTGTTGAGAAAGCCACATATGAATAAATTCCTTGGCGATAAATACACTGTCTTCAAATGTGGTATTCTCGTTTATTAATGTTGCCAAATCTGTGTCATACAGTTTTTTGCCGAATGCTTCTGCAATTACATTGCCCTTGTTTTCTTTAGAGCAAGCAGCTAGCACAATAATACTTGCAAGAAAAATATTTTGAAGTTTAGAAAGCATTAATTGTATAATCGCTTAACGTTTTTATCGTAAATTACTAAAGGATATTTTTTCTTTAAGCTTTCAATCCAAAGCTTTTCCAAGTAGTTTTGGTAATCAGAAGTTGCTTGGCCCAGGTTTTCGTCCATAGGTTTTGCAGCAGGCGGCAATAATTCTCGAATCTGAACAAATTTCACTCGTTCATTTTCATTTTCTAGTGAGTATACTCCTGGTTTCCATTCTATTTTATCGAGCAAAGCGTTGCTGCCTTTTTCGAACTTTTTATTTTCTATTTTTACCGCTAAAGCATCTGTAGAATTAAACTTGGTAATTACGTCAGAAGCAGTGCCCCCTTTGTTTACTATTTTCATTGCGTTCTTAGCAGTTTTAGCATCTTTACAGCTGTAAATAGATGCGTCTGCTCTTTCTCCCCACATATATTTAGTTTGATTGCTGGCGTAAAAATTTGCTAAACCAGCACTATCGTTTACAGCCTTGCTCCAAACTTCTTGGTCGGTAAGTTCAAATAGCAAAATGCCATCCTTATACTCCTGCATAATGTATTTAAATTCAGAATATTTTGTTTCTAACATTTGCTCTTCGTAGTCCAAATTACTTTGAATAATATATGCTTGGTAGTAGTCTACTATTGCATTTTCTAGCGTTTTGTTAGTTCTAGTTTTATTGGTAGCTAGGTACGCGTAAAAATCTTTATCTGTATACTTACGATCGCCAATTTTAAATATTACATCGCCTGTAGGCGTTGGCTGATTCCATTGCCCTTGTAATAATGTACTATCAAATTTATTTTTTACAGTTGCTAAACCTTTTACCTCGGTAAACTTATTTTCTACCTTAATTCGGGCTACAACAACTTCTTTGTTTTGCTCGCTTCGGGCATCACGTTCAACCTTTCTTCTCAACACTTCTTTAGAGTCATCGAAAGAAGCAATAGGTTTTACAGAAATACGTTTTATTATGTGCCATCCAAATCGGGTCTTTATAGGTTCGCTATACTCACCGTCGTTTTTAAGTTGGTATGCTACATCTTTAAATTCTACTGGAATATTAGAAGTAGTTCGGTTAAACCAATTTAGTTCACCACCTTTACTATTCGTATTAAAGTCGTCCGAAAATTCTTCTACTGTAGTGTTCCAATCAGCACCGTTCTTTAGTTTGGCATAAACTGCGTCTATTTTTCTTTTGGTACTATCTACTTCAGTTTCGTTGTAAAACTTCACCATAATGTGTGCTGTTTTTATATCGCCTAATGCTTTTCTTCTATCCTGCACGCTTACCAAGTGGTATCCAAATTGTGTGCGTACGGGTAAACTCACCTTGCCCACTTTGGTGTCAAAGGCTGCATTTTCAAAAGGGTATATCATTTGAAAAGTGGTAAAATAGCCAAGGTCACCTTTATTCGTTTTAGCCGAAGGATCCTCAGAATATAATTCTGCAAGTGTTCCAAAATCTTCCTTACCATCTAAAGTTCGGCTGCGTAAACCCATTATTTTAGTATATGCTGCTAATGTGTCTGCTGGTTTTGCGTCTAATGCACAGTTTATAAGTAAATGACTTGCTCTTACTTCTTCTAAGCTTCTATCGTAGGCCTCTTTTATTAATCGGTCTGTAACACTTTTGTCTGTAAGATAAGGCTGAGCTAATTGTCTTCTATATCCTGCCAATTCGTTTATAAAACTCGGAATAGTATCCATTTTTCGAGCATATGCTTCGGCAACTTTTAGTTTAAACTTGGTATAAAGTTCTAGGTATTCTTCTATTTCTGATTGAGTGGCTTGTTGGTCTCCGCGTTTGTTTTTATTAAAAACTCGCATAAACTCATCGTTATAAACCATTTCGTCACCGTAACTAAAAATAGGGAATTGCTCGTTTGCTTTTGTTTCAGAGCTGAGCGAAATAGTAGTACTTTGGGCAAATGCAGATATTGCAAGCAAGTAGAATAAACAAAAAGTAGCTATTTTTCTTATTTTAATCATATTGTTTTGTTTCAAAAATTGGTCGCGAATTTAATGTTTTAAAGGCGATTGCCCTTCCTTTAAAACAGATTATACTGCGATATATTACCTATACTTTACAACGTACGTAGAAAGATTGGTACATTTGATGGAATTTAGCAAAAAACTAGTGGCGTTTAAGGCGATTTATAGCAAGGATTTTGGAGAGAAAACTTGGGTGGAAAGTATAATTTCGAAGTGGAACGTAGGAGAAACTGAATATGTTTTAACCACATCAGGAAGTACAGGATTGCCAAAATCTATTAAGATAAAGAGGGAAATATTGGTTTGGAGTGCAAATGCTACTAAGCAAAGTTTAACGCTAGATACTGAGGTTACATTTTGCTGTTTACCCACTCAAAAAACGGGGGGTTTTATGCAAATAATAAGAGCACTGCATTTCGGATGGAAAATATATTTTGAGAATCCGACTGCAAATCCATTCAGCCAATTTACTAATAGGGAGTGTTCGTTTACCTCCTTAACTCCGTTTCAGTTAGAATCTATACTTGATGGAAATGCTGACGCTTTGTCAAAGTTTAGAAATGTGCTGATTGGTGGGGCTCCGATTTCAAAAACATTGTTGAAAAAACTTGTGGAATGGAATTCCCAAAATATGCAAACTGTTTTTTGGGAAACCTATGGCATGACTGAAACTGCAAGTCATATTGCTTTAAAAAACCTAAGTGTTGGAGAGACAGTTTTTAAACCACAAAATGGGGTAGAAATTGGGGCAAAGGATGAAAAACTTTGGGTGCAAATAAAAGAATGTAATTTAGTTGAAATAACCAATGATTTGGTAGCTATTTCAGCTGATGGTTTTGAAATACTCGGCAGAGCAGATAATGTAATTAATACGGGAGGAGTAAAGGTTCATCCAGAAATATTAGAACCAAAAATTACGGAAGTATTAGATAGTATGGGTATTAAACGCAGTTTATATATTACCGCTAAGCAAGATGAAATGCTTGGACAAAAAGTGGTTTTAGTAATGCAAGGTGCAGCAATAAAAGACGAAGCCTTTGTTTTAGAAATGCTAAAGCGTGACTTACCAAACTATATGAGTCCCAAAGAAATAATTTATATGCCGAAAATAGATTTTACAGAAACGGGTAAAATAATAAGAAAAATAGTCTAAGGTTTTTTCTTTACCGTTTGTTGCTCGTATTGTTCTAAACGCAGAGCGAAATTCTCTCGAATATTTGGCCAAAACAAATTGTAATCGGCAACATGATAATTTCCCCAATCGTATATTATTTTTAAGGGCCATTTGGTAAATTCAATTTCTAAGTAACCATCTACAGATTGGGCAATGATAGATTTTTTAGCTTTCGTTTTTCCGTTTCTAAATCTTATGCCTTTGTGCTCCACTTTGGTGCTTGAAGTACTTGTAATGGTCCAATCAATAGGATTTGTGCAAACTATTGAATCTCCGTTAATTAATGGAACGGAATCGTTTCCGAATGTTCTCCAACTAACAAAGCAACCCGTTTGAGTAGGATTTTCGCACGGCGGCAAACCTTGGAAATTATTTTGGATAGGCATGCCAACTAAATAAGCGGCAACTAGTTGGTTACGAAGATGTTGCACAGGTAATATAACCTCTTTAAGTAATTTTTCAGCATGATTAGTTCCTTGGCTGTGCCCAGCAATTACAAATGGTCTACCATTGTTATTGTACTGCAAGTAATACAAAAATGCTTTTAATACATCTTGGTAAGCTTGGTCAAAAGCTTGTTTCGCTTTAACTTTTTCAGCGGGATCAGTTACAAAATAACCATCCCAGTGCATTTGCCGGTAAAATGGAGCATATACATTGGCTATACCACTAAAAATACTTGCTTGATGAAAAATGGCTGTTTCTTCAATTTTTTTATTTAAATCTTTATCTGACAGAGATGCAGAAAAGCTGGAGAAATTGGGTTCTGCATAAATGGTTGGGTAGATATAAAACACATCAACATCATATTTTTTATCACTAGGTTCTTTAAGGTCTGATGCATCTTTTTTGTCGGGATGAGCAGCCCAGAAATCGAGCTTAGCATAATTTGGAGCTTGTGCCATAGCCAATTGCGAGAGCAAAAGCATAATAGAAGTGTTAAATAATTTCACAGAAATAAAATGGTATTGGATTGCAAATTTCATAAAAAAAATGGCGGCAAAAGAATACAACTAATTTTATATGCTTAAATGACAATAATCGTAGGTAAATACGAACCGTAAAAAGAGTAGGCAAGTCAAATACTAATCAATATTTTCGCTGCGTGGGAAAAAAAGGGAAATTAGAGAAGTTTGCTGAGGTAACAGCGTTTCCAAATTGTTTTGAATACGCCAAAGAAATGAAAGGAAAATGGAAGTCGGACTATTTTAAAAACGACAATCCCATAACGGTAGAAATGGCCTGTGGCAAAGGAGAGTATACGCTTGGTTTGGCAGAGCGATTTCCCAATAGAAATTTTATTGGCATAGATGTAAAAGGCAATAGAATATGGAAAGGAGCCAAGTATGCATTAGAAAATAAGCTTACGAACGTAGCTTTCCACAGACTTATGATTGGCAACATTGAAGATTTTTATGAAAAAGGTGAAATAGATGAATTTTGGATAACCTTTCCAGACCCGCAACACGGCAAGGAGCGAAAAAGACTAACCAATGCTATGTTTTTAGATCGATATAGAAACATAAGTAAAGACGGAGCAATTATGAATTTGAAGTCGGACTCCACCCGTTTTTATGAATACACCAAAGAGGTAATTGTGGAGCAAAAATTAGAACTATTGGCCGATAGCGACGATATATACGCTTGGCCAGAAGTGCCAGAATATTTAGCCAACATCCAAACTTTTTATGAAAAAATGTGGATAGCCGAAGGCAAAAAGATTAAGTATTTGAGGTATAGGCTCTAAAGCTTATTGTTGAAAAAGAGAATAGAAAACCCTACTTAAAATACTGCATATCCACCTCTACATTGTGCTCTTTTAGTAAGGCAAGGTATTCGTCTTCAAAGGTGTTAATTCTATGAAATTCTTCTTGGTTAATTACATATTCAATTAAAGCATCTTTATCTTTTTCGCTATGTGTAAACGCTCCGTAGCCCGATTGCCATCCTTTAAAATGGGGAAATAACTTCTTTTCTTTGGCAAAAAGCGTGCTTGCAATTTTAGTTTCTTTTACCAGTTCGGCTAAAGCTGTTCCTGCATGTAAGCTGGTAATAATATGTATGTGATCTTCCGTGCCACCAATGCGGTAGATATGGCAATTTTTACGCCTACAAATACCAAAAATGTATTTGTACAACTCTTCCCGATTTGTTTTGGTTAGTGTTTTTTCTCGATTTTTTGTGCTAAAAACCAAGTGATAGATGATTTGGGTATAAGTAGACATTACAGATTCTGTTCGATGTAATCGATTAAAGAATGAATAACCTTTATGTGTATTTCTTGAGCTCTATCGGCATAATCACTTTTTGGGGCTCTAATTTCTACATCACATAATCCGGCCATTTTACCACCGTCTTTTCCTGTAAGGCCAATTACTTTCATACCTTTTGCCTTAGCAGCAGCAATAGCATTTATTACATTTTGGCTATTTCCACTTGTACTTATGCCAAGCAGAACATCACCTTTTCGGCCGACGCCTTCTACGTATCTAGAAAAAACATAATCATAACCGTAGTCGTTTCCTACACAAGCCATGTGGCTTGCATCTGCTATGGCTATTGCCCCAATAGCGGGTCTATTGTCTCTATATCTGCCTGTAAGTTCTTCTGCAAAGTGCATTGCATCGCACAAACTGCCGCCGTTTCCACAGCTTAAAACCTTGCCTTCGTTTCTAAAGCTTTCAACCAAAAGTTGTCCAGCAAGCTCTATATTTTCAAAATTTTTATCGTCAGCTAAAAAAGCCGTTAACACACTTTGTGCTTCGGTGAAATGTTGTTTTATGCTCATTATTTAGCTTTCTCTTCTTCCATTCTCTTTGTGTATTCTTCTACGCCTGCTTTTAGAAAAGATACGTACCCTTCTTTATCTAGATCATAAGCACGAGTTTGCTGCAGCAAGTTGCCTCTGTTGTCTAACAAAGCATATTGCGGTTGTGCATTGGCATCAAAAAAGCAGTTTTGTATAGAGCTGTTTTTCTTAGCCAAATCTTTTATTAACTTACCTTTTTTATTGTAAAACCATTCGTCTTTTGGCAGTTCTAGCTCTTTATCATCCACATAAAGCGATATTACTACATAATCGTCGTTTAAGTATTTGTGTACTCTTGAATCGCTCCAAACACGGGCCTCCATTTCTCTGCAATTTACACAACCATGTCCAGTAAAGTCTAAAAACACGGGTTTGCCAATAGCTCTTGCTACTTCCATACCTTGTTCGTAATCAAAATAACCTTTAAGCCCGTCTGGCAAATGCAGTTTTTCGTTGTATTTTGGCTTTATACCTGCATAGCCTTGGGTAATGTTTTCAGGATTGGTAATTTTTTGTACGATGTTAAAATCATGCGTACTCATAGGTGGTAAGTAACCTGCCAATGCTTTTAGCGGAGCTCCTATAAGACCAGGAATTAAGTACACTACAAAAGAAAAAGTAGCAATTGCTAAAATTAAACGAGGCACTTTTAAGAAAGGTAAATCACTGTCGTGTGAGAATTTAAGTTTACCTAAAAGATAGATGCCCATTAAAGCAAAAATTACAATCCAAAGTCCAATGTAGATTTCTCTATCTAGCAATCCCCAATGGTAAGTTTGGTCTGCAACACTTAAAAATTTGAGCCCAAATGCAAGCTCTAAAAACCCTAAAACCACTTTTACCGAGTTTAACCATCCGCCACTTTTTGGTAGGTTGTTTAACCAACTTGGGAAAATAGCAAAAAGTGCGAAAGGAATAGCGAATGCCAATGCGAACCCTAGCATTCCAATTACAGGCTCAACAAACTGTCCGCCAGCACTTTGCACTAAAATACTGCCAACAATTGGTCCTGTACAACTAAAAGAAACCAACACAATAGTAAAAGCCATAAAGAAGATGCCCGTTAGGCCACCTTTATCTGCTTGTTGATCGGCTTTATTTACCAACCAACTGGGCAAGGTAATTTCAAATGCTCCAAAAAAGGATGCAGCAAAAATTACAAAGATTAAAAAGAAGAAAACATTTGGAATCCAATGTGTAGAAAGCCAATTGGCTGCCGCCGGACCTGCAACTACTGCTACTAAAGTGCCTATAATAACGTATATACCTACAATACTTAACCCGTAAATAATTCCACTTCTTATTGCCTTGGCTCTACTGCCATCTTTCATAAAAAAGGACACCGTCATTGGTATCATCGGGAAAACACAAGGAGTAAGTAGTGCTGCTAAACCCGATAAGAATGCCAAAATAAACAAGCCCCAATAAGTACTCTTATCGTTTGCTGTTCCGCCTTCAAAAGTTTTTAGTTCGCAAGCACTGGTGTCGCTTTCCGATGCTGCTTTGTAATTGGTGTAATCTACTTCTTCGGCTTTTATTACGCCAGCAAAAGCCCCCCCTCCACCATTAGTTTTAGTGCCAAAATAGTGGTCTAACTTAGCAAGAAGTGCTGAATCTGCATTGCCTGTGCTGCTTAAAACAGCTGGATCACGTTGCAATTCTTCTATTTCAGCTATTGGTTCTACAACAGCTATATTGTCTACTTTGGGTGTAGTACCCGCTGCTGATACAACTACTTTTAAGTTTTTTATAGTAAAATCATACTCATGCTGCACGCACATTCCCTCTTCGGTGCACATTTGGTATTCCAGTGTGCCTACAATTTTTGGTGAGGCAGATAGTAATTTTATTTTTTGCCGAAACTCTGCTTTGTTTTCAAAATCAGCTACTTCACATTCAAATATATCGTCTATGTATTTGTGCGATCCTACAGGTTTGGCACCACCTACTAGTTCGAATGTGGCATTTTTTTCATAAATAAACTTTGCTTTTATAGGCGGGCAGTCACCATAATCATTCGAGTAAATATGCATTCCTTTCGGAATTGTGGTTTTAAAAACCACCTCAACAACATCACCTACTTTGGCTTCGTTTTGTGAAACTGTGTAACCCCAATTTGCAGGAGGTACTTTTTGTCCGAATACTACAACGGACAGAGAAATCGTTAAGACTAAAAAAAGGAATTTTTTCATTAAATTTTCTTTTCGCACTTCAAATAAAACGCTTTTACATACAATACATTACAACAGATGTAGATAAGTGTATAAAAGTTGTCTGAGCATTGCAAGTGTAAAACTACTTTTGAAACTTCGATAAATACTGATGAGACACCTCTTATTTACGCTTCTTGCCACTCTTTCACTAGCGGTTTTTGCTCAAAAGCAAACGCCTACTGAATATATTTTAAAATTTAAAGACTTAGCCGTTATTGAAATGCACCGTAGTGGTGTACCTGCTAGCATTACCTTGGCTCAAGGGGTTTTAGAAAGCAATAGCGGTAATAGTAGGTTGGCAAAATATGCCAATAATCACTTTGGTATAAAATGTAAAGGCAATTGGACAGGCAATGTAATTTACGCAGATGACGATGCCCCCGATGAATGTTTTAGAGCATATGAATCTGTTTTAAATTCGTACAGAGACCATTCTGATTTTTTACGAGATAATTGGAGATATCAAGGCTTATTTGAACTAGACGGAACAGATTACAAAGGCTGGTGTGAGGGCTTACGTAAAGCTGGTTATGCTACTAACCCTAATTATGGCTCTATCCTTATAAATTTAATTGAACGATATGAGCTGCATAAATATGACTTAGAGGCACTTCCTGGTGGCGGATTACCCGCATTGGAAATGACCGAAAATGTAAATGGAGTTCCTGTGCATAGGGTAAAGGCTGGAGAAACGGTAAATAGTATAGCCTCAGAAAATTATGTAAAAGATCGTCATATTCGTAAATGGAACGATTTGCCAGAAGGTGCTGAAGTAAATGCAGGAGACATCGTATATCTTAAGCCAAAACGCAGAAGAGGTTCAGAAGAAATTCATAAAATAACCGAGGGGGAAACAATGCATCAAATTTCGCAGAAATATGGTATAAAGTTAAAGCAACTTTATAGAAAAAATAGAATGGAGTACGGCACAGAGCCAGAACCAGGGCAAGTATTAGCAATGCAAAAAAAGCGAGACTCCGACGATGCTGTTGCAATAAAAAAGGAAGAGCCGAAGTGGGAAGAACCGGCTGAACCAAAATTTGTAAACCCACATAGTAAATTGGGCACCGATACTATAGATTTTTCAAACCCGGGTCCTACAAAAGTAGAGAAGATTGAAGTACCTGAGTATCATGAGGTAGCTAAAGGAGATAATATTTATCGAATTGCCGAAAAATATCACATTTTGGAAGAAGACTTAATGAAATGGAATAATGATTTAAGTCCGATGACAATGAAAATTGGACAGAAGATTTACTTAAGTCCCGAGGCAGCCAAAAAAGCGAATAAAATGTCGCCCGAAACACCTCCAAAAGTTATTCCCAAACCAGTTACTCCAAGATCTGACGAAGAAATTGAAACGATTAAAAAGGAAATAACAGTAGATGGTCCAGTTTTTCACCATGTAGTAAAAGGTGATACATTGTATAACATATGCAAAAGGTATGGTGTTACAGAGGCTGAACTAAAGAAATGGAATAAATT
>Ga0102812_10001139_pt1 | contig 18503 bp, 19 predicted proteins | sample ColrivemetaGS713_FD_79334 | JGI IMG/M metagenome (GOLD analysis project Ga0102812, IMG submission 79334) | Estuarine microbial communities from the Columbia River estuary - Flood tide ETM metaG S.713 | ecosystem: Environmental > Aquatic > Marine > Intertidal zone > Estuary | place: USA... | reverse complement strand
TACGCCTGATCAGTAGCGCTACCCGTTGCTGGTTTTATGCTATAGTCCTCGGTTTGCGTCGCGACGCTACTGGATGTAAAACGAGGCTTCTATCCGGAAGCTGAGGTATCGGCTTGAGGATGTTATGGCTGAAGAGATAAACCCCGAAGAGGGTTCTGAAAAAAGCAGCAAACTATCAGCCAAGCTGTTGATTATTATTGCAGCTTTGGTTGTCCTTCTGATTGGGGCTGGCGGCGCGCTGTGGTTTCTACTCGATTCAAATGCGCAGCCCGAGGGTGATCCTGCCAAAGTCGCGGAGGTCCGCAAAGAAGCGATCTATGTTAAGTTGCGAACCTTGGGTGGAAAGCCGTCGTTTATCGCCAATCTAAAGGAGAAAAATGGCCGCCAGCGTTTCCTGCAAATCTATGCTGAGGCGATGACTCGGGAGCCCACTGTTGCTGATGCGTTGACCAAACATATGCCACTGGTAATCCATGAGCTGTCGACGCTCTACTCTAGCCAGGACTTTACCGAGCTTCAAACCCCCGAGGGCAAAGAGCGGTTGCGTAAAGCCTCTGGACAAAAGGTTCAGGAGATTATGCAGCGGGAGATCAAACGTCCGGGCATCGAAGAAGTGTTTTTTACTAACTTTGTGATGCAGTAGGTTGGCGATAGCATGAGTGTTCAGGATCTACTGTCACAAGATGAAATCGATGCGCTGCTTCACGGCGTCGATGATGGTGATATTGAAACCGAGGCTGAAGAGGAGATTGAGGGTGCGCGTTCCTATGATCTGACCAGTCAGGATAGGATCGTTCGGGGTCGCATGCCGACCCTGGAGATGATTAACGAGCGTTTCGCCCGCTATACCCGTATCAGTCTGTTCAATATCTTGCGTCGCAGTGCTGATGTTTCTGTCGGTGGGGTGCAGATTCTAAAATTTGGTGAGTACGTCCATACCCTGTATGTCCCTACCAGTCTTAATCTCGTCAAAATTCGCCCGTTGCGCGGCACTAGCCTGTTCATTATGGATGCCAAGCTGGTGTTCAAGTTGGTGGATAACTTCTTTGGTGGAGATGGGCGTCACGCGAAAATAGAGGGTCGTGAATTTACGCCCACTGAAACTCGCATTGTAAGGATGTTGCTGAATCAGATCTTTATCGATCTTCGTGAGGCTTGGAATCCGGTATTCAAGGTGGATTTTGAGTATATTAATTCAGAGGTGAACCCCTCGATGGCTAACATTGTTAGCCCGAGTGAAGTGGTTGTAGTCAGCACCTTTCACATCGAGCTCGACGGCGGTGGCGGTGACTTTCATGTCACGATTCCCTATTCGATGTTGGAACCGATCAGAGAGGTTCTGGATTCAGGAACCCAGAGTGATACCGATGATAAGGATGATCGTTGGGTCAATGCCTTGCGTGAAGATATTATGGACGCGAAGGTCAATTTAGAGATGACCGTCGCCAAGCGCCAGATTGCATTGCGCGATATCCTGAAGATGGATGTGGGTGATGTGATTCCGGTTGATGTGCCGGAGTTGTTAACGTTAACCGCCAATGGCGTGCCGACCTTTAAATGTCGTCTGGGGTTGTCTCGGCGTAATTTGGCCGTAAAAATTGTTGATCAGATTAAACGTAAAAGATAGTGATCGGGGATGGTGCCGGTGAACAACCCAGTTAAGCCTCTTGAGAGAATTGTGGCATGAGTGACGATAAAAAAACTGATGAACAGGCGATGGCTGATGAGTGGGCCGCTGCGCTGGAAGATCAGGAAGCCTCTGGTGGAAGTGATGTCGATGATGTCTGGGCTCAGGCGATGGCTGAGCAAGGCATGGACCCCGAGACTGAGGCCGTCGGCTTAAACGAGTTAGTGGATGACTCTCGACCTCGGGCTCCTTCGGATAACCCTGATCTGGATGTTATCCTGGATATTCCCGTTTCTTTATCGATGGAGGTGGGGAGTACTGAGATCGCAATTCGCAACCTGCTGCAGCTGAGTCAAGGCTCGGTGATTGAATTGGACCGCATGGCTGGTGAACCGCTGGATGTTCGCGTTAATGGCACTTTGATTGCCCATGGAGAGGTGGTGGTCGTCAATGATCGGTTCGGGATACGCTTGACCGATGTGGTGAGTCCCTCTGAGCGGATCAGGAAGCTGCGTTGATTCGGTTCGGCGGATGGGTCATCGGTGTGCTCTGGTCGGGGTCTGCATTTAGCGCGCTCTCTGATGCGGCGGCTAGCGTCGCGTTAGTCCGGCCTGCGCCGGTGGCCAGTCGAGTTGCTGAAGGGTTTGATTTTGCGGTGCTGGGGCAGCTGTTGGCTGGTTTGGTGCTGGTGTTGTTAGTGTTTATGGGGCTTGCTTGGCTGGTGCGGCGTAGTGGGGTCGCGGCTGGTTTTTCCCAGTCAGGCTTGAAAGTCATAGCGACACTGCCTCTGAGTACCCGGGAACGAGTGGTCTTGGTGCAGGCCGGCTCTCAGCAGTTGCTGTTGGGCGTGGCGCCCGGGCGAGTGAACCTGTTGCAGAGTTATGAGCAGCCCCTGATAGCGGTGCCTGCAGCCGCCAATCCTCCTTTTTCTCAATGGTTACAACGCGCTAAAGACAAGGCTGCAGCCGGCTCTAGCTCTGACGGCAATAGCTCCAATGTGTAATTTTTTTAGGCTTCCTGTATTGGTCGCTGTGCTGGTGGCTCTGCTGCCGGGGATGGCTCTGGCGGAGGTCGGTGGCATTGAGGCAGTGACCCTGACTACCGCAGAGGATGGCGCGCAGAGCTACTCGGTGACTCTGCAGATCCTCATTCTGATGACGATGCTGACGTTCCTGCCAGCGATCGTCATGATGATGACTTCATTTACGCGCATCATTGTTGTTTTTGCCATTTTGCGTCAGGCATTAGGCTTGCAGTCCACGCCTTCGAATCAGATTCTGGTCGGCTTGGCACTGTTTTTGACCTTTTTTATTATGACGCCCGTGTTGGAGCGCGTGAATAATGAGGCCGTTCAGCCCTATCTTAACGAGCAGTTGAGCACGGTTCAGACGCTAGAAGCCGCAGTGAAGCCGTTTCGCAGCTTCATGCTCCGGCAAACACGTGAGAATGATATAGCATTGTTTGTGCGTATCTCAGGCATTGAGCCGCTGCAATCCCCTGAGGATCTGCCGTTGAGCATTTTGGTGCCGGCTTTTGTAACCAGCGAGTTAAAAACGGCGTTTCAGATCGGCTTTATGCTCTATATTCCGTTTCTGATTATCGATATGGTGGTTGCTAGCGTCCTAATGGCGATGGGTATGATGATGCTGTCGCCTGTCATTATTTCGTTACCGTTTAAATTGATGCTGTTTGTGTTGGTGGATGGTTGGGCGATGGTTATCGGTACTCTAGCCGCCAGTTTTGGAACTTAGGTAGGGCCGCGCTATGACTCCGGAAGTGGTGTTGGATCTGTATCGGCAGGCTTTTTTTCTGATTATTGTTATTGTTGCTGTGCTGATCGTCCCTAGTCTGTTGCTGGGTCTTATCATTGCTACATTTCAGGCGGCAACGCAGATCAACGAGCAGACGTTGAGTTTTCTGCCGCGCTTTTTGATGACGATTGCGACGTTGATGTGGACGGGGCCTTGGATCGTCGGCGAGATTACCGACTACTTCAATTTTCTGTTTCATAACATCCCCTTCCTGATCGGATAGCGCGATGCTTGAGTTGAGTATCCCTGAGCTGGTGGAGTGGATGAATCGCTTCATGTGGCCGCTGTTCCGTATATCCAGTTTTTTTATGGCGATCCCTCTTCTAGGTACCCAGCTGGTTCCTGCTCGAATTCGATTGGGGTTGGCGTTGGTGGTGACCATTTTGGTCGCACCGCTGCTGCCGCCAATGCCGGTATACGATGGACTGTCTCCTGCGGTATTTTTGATCGTGGTTCAGCAGTTGCTGATTGGTACGGCGCTTGGTTTTATCGTTCAAGTGTTGTTTCAGTTGTTTATTGTTGCTGCGCAGATGATCTCATCGCAAATGGGTTTGGGCTTCGCTTCAGTCTCTGATCCCACTAACGGGGTCACGGTGGTGGTGCTTTCGCAGTTATACCTGATGATTGTGATGATGCTGTTTCTAGCGATGGATGGCCATCTGGTGTTGATTGATATCATTGTCGGTAGCTTTTACATGCTGCCTGTGGGTGAGTCTTTGCCTGGTAGTGTGTTATGGCAGGTCGCATCAGCCGGTAGTTGGATGTTTGCCGGAGGTTTGCTGCTGGCACTGCCTGCGGTTATTGCACTCTTGGTCGTTAACTTTGCTTTTGGCATCATGACCAAGGCGGCCCCGCAGTTGAATATTTTTGCCATCGGCTTCCCTTTTACCATGCTGTTTGGTCTCTTTATCGTTTGGGTGAGCCTGGCCGGATTTTTGGGTCAGTACCAGCGATTTGCAGAGCAGGTGCTGGGCTATGTGGCTCGAATGCTGAGCGGAGCGCCTTAGTATGGCCGAAGAAGAAACGGGTCAGGAAAAAACAGAAGAGCCGACGGCGAAGCGGCTTAAGGATGCCCGAGAAAAAGGCGATATCGCCCGTTCCAAAGAGCTGACAACTACGGTGTTGCTGCTGGCTGCGGCGATGGGCTTGATGGTGTTTGGGCCGCAGGTCGGGCTCGGCATGGAGCGGGTGATGCGGCGTAGCTTTGATCTTGATCGTCGTGATCTGTTTGATCCAGCGATGATGTTCGATCATCTCGGTGCGGCGGTGATTGAGATGCTCTGGGCGGTGCTGGCATTTTACGCGGTGGTGTTTATTGCCGCAATTGTCGGCCCGATAGCGCTGGGTGGTTGGAATTTCAGTATGAAGGCGATGGCACCCAAAGCCAGTCGGCTGGATCCCTTGGCGGGGCTGAAACGGATGTTTGCACTTAAAGCGCTGATAGAGTTGCTCAAAGCGTTGGCGAAGTTTTTGGTGGTGGGGGCTCTATGTGTGGTGATTCTGCTGCTGCAGGAGCCGGATCTTCTGGGTATGGGCAACGAGGATATTATCCCTGCGATGCGCCATGGTCTGGAGGTATTGAGCTGGGCCATTCTGTGGATGTGTGCCACGATGATTTTGATTGCGGCGGTGGATGTGCCGTTTCAGCTCCATGATCATAATAAGAAGCTCAAAATGACCTTGCAGGAGGTCAAAGATGAGATGAAGAGCACCGAGGGTAAGCCTGAAGTTAAGGGTCGTATTCGCCAGTTACAGTATGAAATGTCGCAACGACGAATGATGAGCGAAGTCCCTAAAGCGGATGTCGTCATTACCAACCCCGAGCACTACTCTGTGGCGCTGAAATACAGTGAAGGAGGCACGGGTGCGCCGCTGTTGATCGCGAAAGGGGTTGATCAGACCGCGTTGAAAATTCGAGAAATTGCGATTGCGCATGACATTCCTATCCTGGCTGCGCCGCCATTAGCGCGTGCTATCTACTTCAATACCGAGCTGGATGAAGAGATCCCTGAGGGGCTCTATATTGCAGTGGCTCAGGTGCTCGCCTATGTATACCAGCTACGTGAATACCGCGCTCGCCGTGCTTCTAGGCCTGAGAAGCCAGGAGACTATGCCATTCCCGATGAGTTGCGCCACGACTGATTTGCGCCCCGCGGCTTGCTGGAAGCCTTCTCCCATCCCTCTCTCTCCCTTTATTTCTCAGGATTGTCCTCGTCAGACTTCGTGTCAAAAAATCGCCTAGTGGCAGGTTTTTTGCATTGAAATAGTATTGTGCTGGGTTTTGTGTCAGAAAAATGACGCATTTCTGGTTTGATGGTTGGATTATGTAGGCGCTAACAGTTGCAACGAGCGGTATTGGCCGACAATTTACGCATTTTAACCCAGGGAAATCTGGGGATTCCGCTGTTGCTGCTGGTCGTGCTGGCAATGGTGACGCTGCCGATGCCGGCGTTCCTGTTGGATCTTCTGTTTACCTTTAACATTGCCTTGTCCTTGGTGGTGTTGCTGGTGGGCGTGTATAGCATGCGGCCATTAGATTTTGCGGCCTTTCCGACCATCTTGCTGGTGGCGACCTTGCTGCGGTTGTCTCTCAATGTAGCTTCCACGCGGGTGGTGCTGCTGGAGGGGCATCAGGGTGGGGATGCGGCCGGTAAAGTGATCGAGGCCTTCGGTGAGGTGGTCATCGGCGGTAACTACGTCGTGGGTCTGATCGTGTTCGCGATTCTGGTGATTATTAACTTCGTGGTAGTGACCAAGGGTGCAGGGCGGATCGCGGAGGTGAGTGCGCGTTTTACTCTGGATGCGATGCCAGGTAAGCAGATGGCGATTGACGCCGATCTGAATGCCGGTCTGATCGGTCAGGATGAAGCCAAGACCCGCCGTCGCGAGGTGACTCAGGAGGCGGACTTTTACGGCTCGATGGATGGTGCGAGCAAGTTTGTTCGTGGCGATGCCGTGGCAGGTATTTTGATCCTGGTGATCAATATTTTGGGCGGTTTAGGGATCGGCATGGCGCAGCATGATCTCGATTTCGAAACGGCAGTGCGATTTTATTCGCTGTTGACTATCGGTGATGGTCTAGTAGCTCAGATCCCTTCGTTGTTGCTGTCTACTACGGCAGCCATCATGGTCACCCGGGTTAATACCTCTGAAGATATGGGGGGGCAGGTGCTTGATCAGATGTTCTCGGCCCCTAAGGCGCTAGGGATCGCGGCGGGTATCTTGATCGTGATGGGTTCGGTGCCAGGAATGCCGCATGTGGTGTTTTTGGGGTTGGGGGGTATGGCTGCGGGTGGCGCTTATTGGATTGTCCAGCGCAATCGTAAACGGGCTGCCCAGGCGTTGGTTGCGCCGGTGGTGAATGAGGTTGAGTCCGAGCATGAGCATGAGCCTCAGGAACTGGGTTGGGATGATGTCAGTCCGGTGGACATGATCGGTTTAGAAGTGGGCTACCGTTTGATCCCTATGGTCGATCGGGCGCAGGGTGGTCAGTTGTTAGGGCGCATCCGTGGAGTGCGTAAGAAGTTGTCGCAGGATCTGGGCTTTTTGGTGCCCTCGGTGCATATCCGCGACAATCTGGATCTCATGCCGGGTGCTTACCGTATTATCTTGATGGGGGTTACGGCGGGCGAGGCGGAGGTCTATCCGGATCGAGAATTAGCGATCAATCCGGGTCAGGTCTTTGGAAAAGTGAAAGGTATTGAGGGCAAGGATCCGGCGTTTGGTCTTGCGGCGGTCTGGATAGAGCCGAGTCAGAAAGAGCATGCCCAGACGCTGGGCTATACCGTCGTGGATGCAAGCACGGTGGTGGCGACCCATTTGAATCAGGTGATGTCTAGCCATTCGCATGAGTTGTTGGGGCATGAGGAGGTTCAGCGGCTGCTAGATCTTCTGGGTAAAAGTTCGCCCAAGCTTGCCGAAGAGCTGCCCAATAAGCTGTCAGTCAGTAGTCTGCTTAAAGTACTGCAAGGGTTGCTGAAAGAGCAGGTGCCGATTCGTGATATTCGTACGATCGCCGAAAATTTGACGGAATCTTCTGCGCTAAGTCAAGATGTTGTCGCTTTGATGGCATCGGTGCGGATCGCGCTCTCTCGACTGATCATTCAAGAAATTTACGGTAACGTTCAGGAGCTGCCAGTGATGACTCTGGATCCTAAGCTGGAGCAGTTGCTGCTGCAGTCGTTCCAGCAAAGTCAGCAGTCGGGTGTTAGCGAAGGTTTAGCGCTGGAGCCAGGTATGGCGGAGCGCTTGCAGCGTACTCTTGAAGAATCGGCTGCGCGTCTTGAGGCGGAAGGCAAGCCTGCTGTGCTGTTGGTAGCGGCGCCTATCCGGCCATTGATGGCCAAGTTCGTCCGCTATGGTACGCAACCCGTTTCAGTATTGTCGTATCAGGAAGTGCCGGAAAATAAGCAGGTCACGATAGTGGCATCTGTCGGTGGATAAGTTATTAAAGGCGTTGATGATGGTTCAATACCGCAGAGTTAAGGGGGCGATGTGAAAGTCAGGCGTTTTTTTGCTCCAGATATGAGTCAAGCGATGCGGCTGGTTCGTGATGAGGTCGGCTCAGAGGCGATGATCCTGTCTAACACACGGGTTGCCGGCGGGGTTGAGTTGGTCGTGGCGCTAGAGTCTGATGTGCTGGTGGCTCGTTCACGGCCGACAGTGTCTAAGACCTCTGCAGTGCAGCCGGCAGCTCATGGTCGTCAGCGTGAGCAGGCGCTGGAGCATGAATTGGGGCGTGCACGCTCTGAATTGGCTCAGCGCAGGGCGGCTTCTGAAGAGGGGGGAGCGCCCTTAAGGGCTGTCAATAACCGCCAGCTTAGCAATATAGACGATAGGTCCTGGGACGAAGTGTTGGCGTCTCTGCATCAGCAGCCAGCGCCGTCGCCAGCCGCTGCTAAACGGTCGGATGCCGCTGCGTCAGCGACTGCTGATCATGACACGTTGGTCGCGATGCGTGCCGAAATAGAAGGGCTCAAGCAGATGTTGCGTCAGCAACTGGAGCCCCGTCCTTCGGTGTCCACAGAAGCTGATCCGGTATTAGCGCGTTTGCGGAGTCGGCTAGAACGAATGGGTATCAGTGCTAGTTTGAGCGAGCGTTTGATGCGGGCATTGGAGCCCGGTGTGAGCTTGGAGCAAGCCTGGAAGATTTCGTTGGCGCGGATGGTCGAATCGTTACCGACCGCAGGAGAAGATGTTGTCGATCGAGGCGGTATCTTGGCTTTTGTGGGTGCTACGGGTGTCGGTAAGACCACGACTATAGGTAAGTTAGCGGCGCAGTATGTGCTCAAGCACGGCAGTTCCGGGGTGGCATTGGTGACTACCGATAGTTACCGGATTGCGGCGCATGAGCAGCTCCGTACCTTTGGTCGGATTCTCGATATTCCGGTGCGCGTTGTGGATGAGAATCATAGCCTTGATGATGCATTGAATTCCTTGCGAGATCGGCGGGTGGTGTTGATCGATACCGCGGGTATTGGGGGCTCTGATCAACAGCGTGAAGAGCAGTTGCAGATGTTTGCCAAGTCCAATTGTCGGATTAGAAAGTATCTGGTATTGCCTTGTACGGCTCAGGAGCAGGTGTTGCAAGCGGCTTGCGAGTATTTCAAGCCGATAGGTCTCAATGGCGCAGTGCTGAGTAAGATCGATGAATCTTTAAGCCTAGGGGAGGTGATCAGCGCAGTAATTGAGCAGCGATTGCCGGTGGCCTACTTAGCGGACGGTCAGAAAATTCCCGATAACATCGAGGTGGCTACCGCAAAATCCTTGGTCAGTCGTGCGGTGGTGTTAGCGAGTGGTAGAGCGGCGCGTACCGAACCGGTGGTGTTGCGTCCGCAGCGCCATGATGCCGTATGAGGCCGTTATGATGAATGCTGCGCACCAGGCGCAAGTCATCGCAGTCACCGGTGGCAAAGGAGGGGTTGGTAAAACCAATGTCTCGGTTAACTTGGCCGCGGCGTTGGCGCAGTCCGGCCGGCGAGTGGTGTTGATGGATGCAGACTTGGGTCTAGCCAATGTCGATGTATTGCTGGGCTTGCGGCCGAAGAAAAACATCAAAAACTTGCTGGCAGGTGAGTGTGGCTTGAGCGATATCATGGTTTCTGCCGGTGAGCGGTTTAAGATAGTCCCTGCCTCCTCGGGCACGCAGTCCCTGGTTGGGCTTAGTGCGCATGAGCATGCTGAGTTGATTCATGCTTTTGCCGAGATTGCAGAAGATATTGATGTGTTGATTGTCGATACGGCAGCCGGTATTTCAGATTCGGTGGTCAGCTTTGTTCGGGCAGCACAGGAAGCGCTTGTGGTGGTTTGTGATGAGCCGACCTCGATCACCGATGCTTATGCCTTGATTAAGCTCCTAAATCGCGACAGTTCATTGAGTCGATTCAGGGTGTTGGCTAATATGGTTCGTTCCGAGCAGGAAGGGCGTAACGTCTTTGCCAAATTGACAACGGTAACAGACCGCTTTCTTGATGTGACGCTTCAATATGTAGGGTCTATCCCTTATGATGAGTCAGTTCGTAAAGCAGTGCAAAAACAACAGCCTGTATTTCGTGCGTTTCCGCGCAGCAAATCTGCGCTGGCATTCGCCCAGCTAGCAACAAAAGTGTCTAGCTGGCCGGTGTTGTCTGCACCCAGAGGGCATCTGGAGTTTTTTGTTGAGCGGCTGGTGCGCGGAACGAGTCAGCGCTGATCCGTTAAGGGGTTGCATGTACAACTTGCAAGGGGCTGATAATTTAGCGCAACTGGTGGAGCAACATGCGCCATTGGTGAAGCGTATTGCTCACCACCTATTGGCTCGATTACCGTCCAGTGTGCTAGCCGATGATCTAGTGCAGTCGGGAATGATTGGTTTACTCGAGGCAGCTCGAAAATACGACCCGAGTAAAGGTGCGAGTTTTGAAACCTATGCGGGGATTCGCATCCGGGGCGCTATCATCGATGAAGTCCGTAAAGGTGATTGGACCCCTCGCTCTGTTCATCGCAACAGTCGCCGTGTTGCTGAGTGTATTAAAGCTGTCGAGTCCCGTACCGGCCGTGATGCTCAGGATGCCGATGTTGCGCAGGAGTTAGGTGTAAGCTTAGAGGATTATTATTCGCTGCTGAATGATACTTCTGGTAGCCGATTATTCAGTTTTGACGAACTCTGTGAAAGTAATGATTATACGGCCGGTGAAGAGATCCCCAGTGGGGACGCGCATCCTGGTGAATTACATGAAGGAGGCGTGTTTCAAAAAGCTCTTGCAGAGGCGATAGGGGCGTTGCCGGAGCGTGAGCAGTTGGTATTTGCGCTCTACTATGATGAAGAGCTGAACCTAAAAGAAATTGGTGAAGTGCTGGGTGTCAGTGAATCAAGAGTCAGTCAGATTCACTCTCAGGCAGCACTGAGACTGAGGGCACGGCTGAGTGATTGGCGATAAGCCTGGTGATAATGTATTCGGTTACGTTTTTAATTTCGCCCCATTAGCATGCAGAATCGAAAAATGCACGAGCTAGGCTCCTTGAGCTGGGTAAGACGGAGGTCTCCTTGGATAAAAATTTGAAGATACTGATTGTTGATGATTTTTCGACAATGAGGCGGATTATCAAGAACCTCTTGAGAGATCTTGGGTTTAACAACACGGTTGAGGCAGACGACGGCATGACGGCCTTGCCGGTACTGCAATCCGGTGGCATCGATTTTCTGGTCACCGATTGGAATATGCCGGGGATGTCTGGCTTGGAACTGTTGCAAAAAGTCCGTTCAGATCCTGCATTGGCCAAACTGCCGGTATTGATGGTTACCGCAGAAGCTAAGCGCGAGCAGATTATTTTGGCGGCCCAGGCGGGTGTTAATGGTTATGTTGTTAAGCCGTTCACCGCAGCGGTTCTTAAAGAGAAGATCGAAAAGATTTTCGAGCGCATTTAGGGAACCCAAGCGATGTCGGGCAATATAGAAGTAACAGACCTGAAAAGTTTCGAGTTGAGCCTTCAGGAGAAAGCGCAAGAGCTGCTTGGATTGCTGGATATCGGTGATTTTGCAGGTGCCATGCAGATCTTGGCCGAGCTTAGTGATGCGCGCAGCACCATGTTATACAAAGAGGTAGGCCGGTTAACTCGTGGTCTACATGAGGCCATTAAGCAATTTAATATCGATGTTGAAAAAACAGCCGAGAAGGCATCCTCTCATGATAGAAGTGATCCGTTAAATGAAGTATCCAGTGCTCATGATCGCTTGGATTATGTGCTGGAACTGACTGAAAGCGCGGCTAATAAAACCATGGATATGGTTGAGGCAAGTTTTCCTATTGCCGAAGAGCTTGGAGAGCAGGCTAGGTTGTTGCGTCAGGATTGGAAAAACATGGCTGACCAGCAGAGCTCTATGGCCGAATTAAAAGATCTGGGGCGGACTACTGAAGCGTTTTTATTGCAGATAGAGAATGGCTCAGGGAACTTGCAGAGTAATTTTACTGAAATTCTTCTGGCGCAAGGGTTTCAGGATATCACCGGTCAGCTGATTAAAAGAGTCAATGGGCTGGTTAATGATGTTGAGAAAAGCCTGATCACTTTGGTGGCCGTTGCCGGTAAGGTGGATCGCATTACCGGCACTAAACAGGATGTTGAGGCACAGGCTCGTCAGGACAGTGACAGTGAAAAAGAGCAGAAGAACGTCAAAGGGCATGGTCCCCAGGTGCTTAAAGAAGAGGCGGCGGGCGTAGTCACTGGTCAGGATGATGTCGATGATCTCCTGTCGAGTCTCGGGTTCTAAGGGGTTGAGTGTATGAGTCTGGATGTAGATGAAGAGATCCTGCAAGACTTCTTGGTTGAAGCGGGCGAAATTCTAGAACTGCTCTCAGAGCAGTTGGTTGATCTGGAACATCGTCCCAGCGATAGTGAACTGCTGAATGCCATCTTTCGCGGTTTTCATACCGTCAAAGGTGGCGCTGGATTTATGCAGCTGACCGCTCTGGTGGCTTGTTGTCACGCGGCAGAAAACGTTTTCGATAAGCTCCGTAATCACGATATTCAGGTCACAACGGTGCTGATGGATGTGGTGCTACAAGCGCTGGACACCATTAATGAACAGTTTGATAGCGTACGTTCGGGTGAAACGCCCGAAGATGCCGCTCCAGAACTGCTGGCGGCTCTGGGGGCGTTAACCAGAGGCGAGCCTGTGGAAGGCGCTGCAGCAGCTGATGCCACACCCGCTCCTCCTGCCCCTGTATCACCGGAGGTGGTGGTTGAAAAACCTTCTGGTTCGGTTGATGCAGATGCGGAATTTGAGCAAATGCTGGATGCCATTAGTGAGGATGGTGCTGACACCTCTGAAACGGCTGGCGGCGATGATATTACGGATGAAGAATTTGAAGCGTTACTAGACGAACTCCATGGTAAGGGTAAACATGGTGGCGTTGTTGATACGCAACCGAATCCGGCGGTAGCTGCAGCACCCACTCCCTCGCCAAGTGCTGCCCCGAGTGCGGCGGCCGCTGATGACGAGATGATCACCGAGGATGAATTCGAGGCTCTGCTGGACGAGCTGCAGTCGCAGGGCAAGGGCGCTTTCGCTGCCGCGCCATCGGCTCCAGTGACTCCATCCGTTGCTGCCCCTGCCCCAGCTCCTGCTGCGCCGCCTCCGCCGGCTAAGCCCAGCATGCCAGCCCCTCCGCCACCACCGCCTCCTGCAGCGGCTAAGGCCGAAAAACCAGTGGCAGCCGAGACCACGGTGCGTGTCGATACTCAGCGCCTCGATGAGATCATGAATATGGTCGGTGAGTTGGTGCTGGTGCGTAATCGTCTTGTTCGGTTAGGCGCGACGATTGCCGACGAAGAGGTTGGGAAGGCGGTAGGCAGTCTAGATATGGTCACTGCTGATCTGCAAATGTCGGTGATGAAAACCCGAATGCAGCCGATCAAAAAAGTGTTTGGGCGGTTTCCTCGGGTGGTACGTGACCTAGCGCGGACCTTGAAGAAAGAGATTAATCTGGAGTTGCGTGGCGAAGATACCGATCTGGATAAAAATCTGGTTGAGGCGCTTGCAGATCCGCTGGTCCACTTGGTTCGTAATGCCGTTGATCATGGCGTCGAAACCCCTGATGTCCGTGAAGCGGCCGGAAAGTCACGGGTTGGTGTAGTTGTCCTATCGGCAGAGCAGGAGGGTGATCATATCCTGCTGTCTATTTCTGATGACGGCGCCGGTATGGATGCCGATAAGCTGCGGATGCTGGCGGTAGAAAAAGGGATGATGGATCAGGATGCTGCTGATCGGTTGACCGATAATGAAGCCTTCAATCTGATATTTGCTGCCGGATTTTCTACCAAGAAAGAGATATCCAGTGTCTCGGGTCGCGGTGTGGGGATGGACGTGGTCAAGACCAAGATCACCCAGCTTAACGGCTCGCTGAGCATTGATTCGGTGCCCGGTAAGGGATCGCGGATAGAGATCAAGGTGCCACTGACATTGGCTATCATGCCGACGCTAATGGTGATGCTGGGTAATCAGGCATTCGCATTGCCGTTAGTGAGCGTCAATGAAATCTTCCATTTGAATCTGACGCATACCAACGTCATTGATGGCCAAGAGGTAGTGGTTGTCAGAGAAAAGGCGTTACCGCTATTTCATCTTAAGCGTTGGTTGGTCAGCGGCGCAATGGGTGAGTCTCTGCCGGATACCGGGCACGTGGTGATAGTGACTGTAGGTGTCCAGCGGGTTGGTTTTATTGTTGACCAGTTAGTGGGACAGGAGGAGGTTGTCATCAAGCCTCTGGGCAAAATGTTGCTGGGTACTCCTGGGATGTCGGGAGCGACTATCACCGGCGACGGCCGCATCGCGCTTATCTTAGATATCCCTAGCCTGCTCAAGCGTTACGCCTCTCATTGATGTTAACGCCGTGTCAGGTTTTTGGCTCACGGCCGCTGTAGGAGTTATTGATGCCTGTCAAAGTCCTCGTTGTAGATGACTCTGCATTTTTCAGGCAGCGAGCCAGCGCGATTCTGAATTCTGATCCGCGGGTGACCGTTGTCGGAACTGCCGAAAATGGTAAGGTGGCAATTGAGAAAGCACAGCAGCTTAAGCCTGATGTGATCACTATGGATTATGAGATGCCGGTCATGAATGGCATCGCTGCGCTGATGGAGATTATGCGCCTGTGCCCGACTCCTGTACTGATGTTTTCCTCGCTAACCTACGAGGGTGCAAGGATCACATTAGAGGCGCTTGAGGCTGGCGCGGTCGATTATCTACCTAAAAGTTACGAGCGGATGACTCAGGGCAATGCAGGCCTTGAGCAGGTGCTGGTCGAGCGGGTGCTTGCCGTTGCGCGGAGCCGGGTGGGATCCAGTTCACTACAATCGACGTCCTCATCACGCGTTTCGCCTGCAACGCCTTCCAGTACATTATCGAGCGCATCGCCTGCTTCCTCAGCGCTATATAAACAACAGGCTAAAGTACCGATAAAAGCTGCTGCGGTGTCACCGGCACCCAGGCCCGGTAGTTTAGCCAAACAATGCAAACTGGTTATCTTTGGCACCTCGACGGGTGGCCCCGTTGCGATTCAAAAAATTCTAACCCGGTTGCCGGCAAATTTTCCGTTGCCGATACTTATCGTCCAGCACATGCCCAAAACTTTCACTGGCGCTTTTGCTGAAAGACTCAATCAACAATGTCAAATTCAGGTGCGCGAAGCCCGTGATGGGGATCGGTTAGAGCCTGGATTAGCGTTGCTGGCCCCTGGTGGCGAGCAGATGCTGGTGGATGCGCGCCAGGGCGGACGGGTGAGGATTATGCCGGGCGATGAGCGCTTAAATTACAAACCGAGTGTTGATATCACCTTTGGTTCAGCAGCCAAAGCGTATGCCCATCAGGTGTTGGGGATCGTGTTGACGGGGATGGGTGCGGACGGTCGTGACGGTGCGCGAATGCTCAAGACCGGCGGATCAGTGATCTGGTCCCAAAGCGAGCAAAGCTGTGTGATTTACGGCATGCCGCAAGCGATTGCCCAGGCTAATCTATCGGATCATATCGTCGACCTGGATCAGGTGAGTAGTCACCTGCTATCGGCATTGGGGCGCTGATGGACCGCCTCAGCCTGCTCGGTATTGTTTTGGTTCTTGGAGCTATTTTTGGTGGCCAGTTAGTCGAGGGCGGTCAGCTGGATACGCTGCTCAATGGCGCTGCCGCTATAATTGTTTTTGGCGGCACGCTTGGCGCAGGTTTACTACAGTTTTCCTTGCCTGAGGCACGTAGAGCTTTGGCTATTGCGAGCTGGGTTTTTTCTCCGCCAACCTTCAACTTTTCCGAAGGTACTGAGAAAGTGGTGAGTTGGAGCATACAAACCCGACGGTTTGGCCTGATTGGATTGGAGAAACAAGCCGAGCTCGAAAACGACGATTTTTTGCGTAAAGGACTACAGCTGATTGCAGATGGTAGCGAGAAAGAAGCGATACGCGACATTATGGAGATGGAGTTAAATCTTCGCGAACAGCGTGATCTGCAGGCCGCCCGAGTATTTGAGAGTATGGGGGGCTATGCCCCGACCATCGGTATTATCGGTGCCGTTATGGGACTGATACATGTGATGACGAATCTGTCGGCACCTGAAACATTGGGTGCCGGCATCGCCACGGCTTTCGTTGCTACGGTCTACGGTGTGGGGCTGGCCAACTTAGTGTTGCTGCCGATGGCCGGCAAGCTCCGATCGACGATTCATCAACGCTACCAGTACCATGAGATGATGCTTGAGGGGTTTTTGTCGATCGTACAGGGGCATAATCCCCTAGCCATTCGGTTGCGTTTAGAAAGCTACCTCAGGTGATGGCGGATTAAATGGCCAGACGATATCAGCACCGTGAACCGCAGATTGGTACTGAGCGATGGGTAGTCTCTTACGCTGATTTTATCACTTTGTTGTTGGCTTTTTTTGTAGTGATGTACTCTATCTCCTCGGTCAATGAGGGTAAGTATCGAGTGCTATCGACCTCGCTATCCGGGATTTTCCTGGGTGCAGAGCGTAGTTTTAATCAGGTGCCGGTGGGTGATTTTTCGGTGAGGGAACCCAATCGTGATATCGGGTTGCTAGATCAAACATCATCACAGGTGCCGGGCCGGATTGAGCCTGCGGCTGATGCGGCGCAATCGGAAGTCTTGACCCAAATTCAAACGGATGCCAAAGCGCGCTTTCAGGAGTTGATTGCTGATGGAGAGCTGTCGATATCCGCCAATAAGTTGTGGTTGGAGATTGAGATCGGTTCCGGCGTCCTTTTCGCTAGCGGCAGAGCCACGCCGAGTCAGAGTGCTGATGCCATTTTAGACGCACTGGCGTCGTTGTTGAAACCCTATCCGAATCCTATTCATGTAGAGGGTTATACCGATAATCAGCCGATTCAAAGTGAACTGTTTCCGTCTAACTGGGAACTGTCGGCAGCACGAGCAGCAGGTGTCGTAAGGATGCTGGCACATTTCGGCGTTGATCCCCAGAGAATGGTGGCCGTCGGGTATGCCGAATACCAACCCAAGGTGAGTAACCTGAGTGCTAGCGGGAGGAGTAAAAACCGCCGGGTAGTGATCATTGTCTCTCGAGATGAGGGGGTACAGAGAGCACTCTCAGGATATGGCAGTGGCGCTATTACTGAAGATGCCGTGGAAGCTATTTTGGAACAACATATCGGATTGACTGATGCGGTTGCTCCTGAGGCGGAGGTTCAGCGTGTCGAAACGCAAGCGGGTGGGGTGCTGTTTACACGCGGCGAACCACTGCCGGCAAACTAAGGGGAGCAGCAGGTGCATATCTGGGCAGTAGCCAATCAGAAAGGCGGTGTGGGCAAGACGACTACGGTGGTTACCCTGGCCGGTTTGTTGGCGGATCAGGGGCATGATGTGTTGTTGCTGGATCTGGATCCGCACGGCTCTTTAACCAGCTATTTCGGATACGACCCGGATGCATTGGAGCTGTCCGCCTATGACCTGTTTGACCAGCCGGCAACCTCTGCAGAACAGGTCGAGCGCTTGTTTCTCGAGACCAGTCATGATCGCATCACCTTGATTCCTGCCTCATCTGCGATGGCAACACTGGAACGTAAGTCGATTGGTAGCGGTGGTATGGGGCTGATGGTGTCTAGGGCCTTAGCGCATCTTTGGGATCGCTATGATTATGTATTAATCGACAGCCCTCCGGTACTGGGTGTGCTGATGGTGAATGCGTTGGCGGCCTGCCGGCGATTGATTGTACCCGTACAAACGGAGTTTCTAGCCATTAAAGGGTTAGAGAGAATGGTTCGAACCCTGTCTATGATTAATCATGCCCGTAGTGAAAAGTTGCAGTACCATATTCTGCCTACGTTTTTTGATCGCCGGACTCAGGCATCGATGCAGAGCTTGAGGGTGATTAAACAGACCTATCCGGATCAGATTGCGCATGCGGTAATTCCCGTGGATACCAAGTTTCGCAACTCCAGTGCCGCCGGGGTGGTGCCATCGGTGATGGATCCGAGTACCCATGGAGTGCGAGCATACCAGATGCTGCTGCGCTGGCTACAACAGCTTGACCAGCTACTTAAACCGCAACCGCCTCAGACCTCCAGCAAGAGATAGTGTTATTGTTATGAAACCGAGCTCGACCACACCGGTGTTACAAGATCTCCAGCAGGGCGAAACCGCTGCTACACATCGCGATGCACCTACAATAGCGCCACAGCGAGCGGTACAGGATTACTTGAATGCCTTGCTGCAGGATGCGACCTCGTTGGCGCGCGTCGAGGATATGCCGGTTCCTACAGCCTTACCCCGGGTTGCCCCGGCTCCTGGCTTGGCCCCCGAGCCTGTTGTGGCTCCAGTACCTGAAGCGATACCCGCACTCGAGCCCGAGCTGAAATCAGAGTTGAAATCCAAGCTGCAGCCTAAATCTGATGGCGCTTGGCATGATGGTCGTCCCGCTTGGGCGCAGCAGCGGTTTGAATGTCTGCTGTTTAAAGTAGCGGGTTTGACTCTGGCTGTCCCCTTGGTTGAACTGGGTGGCGTGCTGGAAATAGAAGAAGAGTTGCGCCCGTTGTTCGGGCAGCCGGATTGGTTTCTGGGCTTGCTGCCATCAAAG
>Ga0102812_10001137_pt1 | contig 18526 bp, 17 predicted proteins | sample ColrivemetaGS713_FD_79334 | JGI IMG/M metagenome (GOLD analysis project Ga0102812, IMG submission 79334) | Estuarine microbial communities from the Columbia River estuary - Flood tide ETM metaG S.713 | ecosystem: Environmental > Aquatic > Marine > Intertidal zone > Estuary | place: USA... | reverse complement strand
CCGAAACGCAGCCAGAAGTAAAACAAATAGAAGCTATATTTTTCGATCCTTCAGCTGCCATTAAATTTGTAAAGCAACTGTTTGAAGTGCCCGAATTAAAAATGGCTCCTGCAACTAATGCCATTCCAAAGCCAATTTCATTTTTACCCACTGTTCCGACTATCGACACGTCTATAATTATGGACGATATTGCGGATGTTATGCCCGAATTTCCCGGTGGAGATGAAGCATTAGGAAACTATATACGTGACCATTATATAATAACAGACCAAATGTACGAATATGCCAAAGAAGTAAATTTAGTGTTAGAGTTTGTAGTGGACAGAAATGGCAATATATCAGACATTCAAGTACTTAAATGTTCGTTGCCAGGTTTAGGAGCGGAGCAAGCCGCCATTAAAATGTATAAAAGTATGCCTAAATGGACTCCTGCAGAACACAGAGGCAAACCAGCCAATATCCGGTTAAAACAACCTATTAAAATTCAGATCTATTAAGTTTTGGCACGGAAATGGAAATATATCTTACATATTCGGTAAGAAAGTTTTCGTAAAACTTAGCTTTTAGTACGCAAAAGGGGTCGCAAGACCCCTTTTCATTTCAAAACGGTGACAAATAATTCCCGCTTCTCAATTCACATTTCCCGCTTCTCAATTGTATAAAATAATGCGGTCTGTTTCGGTGTTATCTTTACAGTATGAATGGCTTACGTCTTATATATCTCGCAATACTTCTAGCTTTTACAGGTTTAAGTGTAAATGCAATTACAGGTGATGATGAGAAAAACGGAGATAAAATAAAAGATAAAGAAAAGGTAGTAAAAACAGATACGGTAATAGATGTGGATGTAAACAACGCCGTTTCTGACGACACCTTGGTTTTTGAAGATTGGGAAAATCCAGGAGGAAATATAAAGGATAATACGGGTAGTGCTGTTTGTGTAGCATTAAATCCAAATACTTTTCAGCCCAAAAAAGAAACAGAAGACAAACCAAAGCAAATAGCACCAGAATCAATTGCAATTAGCACTTTCGAAATAAAAGTATTTCCAAATCCTACAACGGAAATACTAAACTATACCTCACAAGAAGAAGTGGCTGAAATACGAATAATAAGTATTTCAGGACAACAACAAAATGTAAAAATATTACCACAAAGTGTAGATGTATCTCACTTACCACAAGGAACTTACTTTATTCAGTTTATATTTACCAACCGAATCGAATCGAGAAAGTTCATTAAAAGCTAAATCCGTGTTTAACTAAAAAAAAAGAAAAGCTATGTTGAGAGCCGTAATTATCGATGATGAAAGAAAAAGCAGAGAAAACCTTGAGTTGCTTTTGCAATCGTTTGTAGAAAATGTAGACATTGTTGGCATGGCTGATGGTGTGTTTACAGGTATTAAAGCCATAAACGAAAAAGAGCCAGATGTAGTTTTTTTAGATATACATTTAGCCAATGGTGATGGTTTTCAGGTCTTAGATGGAATTGAAAACAGAAATCAGAATATAATATTTGTTACGGGCCACGAAGAACATGCCATAAAAGCATTTCGTTCTGAGGCTATAGATTATTTACTTAAACCGGTAAGCATAGAGCATTTGCAAGATGCCGTGGAGCGTGTAAGAACGCGAGTTCAAAGCGAGCCAAAATCAGATCATGGGCATTTAGCCTTATCTACATCTAAAGGCATTCAGTTTCTAAAAACTGAAGATATTTTGTATTGCAAAGGAGATGGGGCGTATACTTATTTCTTCTTAAAAAATGGCGAACGGATTACGACTTCAAAAAATTTAAAGGAGTATGAAAATAAATTGAGCGATTATAATTTCTTTAGATCACACAAATCGTACCTCATAAATCTGTCTGAAATAAAAACGTACATTCGTGGAGAAGGCAGCCATGCTGTTATGACCAATGGAGATAATGTGGGCGTTAGCAAAAGACGTAAAGATGAATTTTTGGCTGCATTGGGCAGTGCGTAAATCTGCAATAAACAATTTCTTACTTCTAATTGCTGTGTTGCTTAGCTCTGTGGCGGCTCAAGCACAAGGAACCATTCGATTTAAAAATTATACCGTAAAAGAGGGTCTTTCCATGGGCACTATTACAGCCTTTACGGAAGATTATCAAGGTTTTATGTGGATTTCGACCGCAGAAGGACTTCATAGATTTGATGGCAAAAACTTTAAAATATACAAACACGTAGAAGGTGGAAGTAATTCTTTAACGGACAGCTACATTACCACGTTGCTTGCGGTCGGTAAAAAAATATATATTGGTAATCATTCCGGTATTATTGATGTGTTGGATTTAGATTCTTACACGTTTTCAGCAATTAAGCCGAGTGAAGTTGAGTTGGATTTTGATTTTCCTATTGTAAAACTGGCAAAGTATAAAAACACTATAATGGCGAGTACAGCCGGCGGGGGTGTTTGGGAAATAAATTTAAAAACGCAGGTGCCGTCAAAACTAAATTTAAGCGGTAGAAGCGGGAACGAGATGCTATTTTGTACAGATATAAACAGCTGCTTTTTAATTGATAGAGATACCATATTTAAAGCGACAACTGAAGCCGCAGTTCCTATATTTCACTCAATTAACAAACAGCTTACTGCTATTAGAAAGTATAAAGATGGATATTTAATAGGCAGTACAAATGGATTATTCTTTGCTGAAGATAATTTTAAAAAACTAGAAGAAATAACCTTGCCTCCCAAAAGACGAAGAATTAGCCACATTACTGAAATAGAAGTAAATGGCGACAATGTATGGGTAGGTACAATGGGAGGATTATTAAGTATGCGAAACGGACAAATAACGCATTATTATTCGGATGATACTAGGCCTTACTCGTTGATTAATAATCAAATAACATCTATTTTTATTAGTAGAGACAATATACTTTGGACTGGGACTATTGCGGGCCTTAGCATATATGCTCCTCAATTACAGAAATTTGGACTATTACAGCACTTTGAATACAATAGCAAGATTTACAATAACAATGTTTACTATGCTTATGAAGACAAGCAGAATACCATTTGGCTTGGAACGCTTAGTTCGGGATTAATAAAATTAAATGCTAACAACGAAATAGCCAAAATTTACGAAACAATTGCCTTTGGCGAAAATGAGTCTAAAGCAGTTCGCTGTTTGTTCCAAGATTCTAAAAATAGGTTTTGGGTTGGTACTCGAGATGCTGGACTGTTTTTATTTGATATGAAAAATGAGAAGTTTACGCTTGTAGCTAGTAAAGCAAACGGCCAACTAGGTAGCAACGTAGTTAGAAGTATTTTTGAAGATAGTGATAAAAATATATGGATAGGAGCACAAGACGGACTGTATTTCCTAGACACAATTGCCAATAAATTTGTTCATTATCAGGCAGAAACGGCGTCTATTAATAACTCGGTTTATCAAATTACCGAAGACCCTATTACAGGAGATTTAATACTTGCATCGTTTAGGGGAGGACTTCAATTTTTTGACCGAGCGAATAGAACTTTTGAAATAGTAAAGTACGATGAGTATGATTCGAATTCATTAAGCAACAACAATATAATGTCTTTGGCATGGGTTAATTCTGACACGCTTTTAATTGGGACTTATGGAGGAGGATTAAATATTTACAGCTTTATAACAAAATCGTTTACTCATATTACAGAGGAAGATGGTTTGGTAAATAACGCAGTTTATGGCATTACTTATGAAGGAAATGGTGTTTGTTGGTTATCTACCAATGATGGGTTGGTTCGTTATAATCTGCGTACTAATAATTTCAAAAATTTTAAACCAGAACATTACTTGCAAAGTACAGAGTTTAATGAAGGGGCTTTCTTAAAAAGCTCGAATGGAATTATGTATTTTGGTGGCGTAAGCGGGTTGAATTATTTTAATCCTAAAAGTATTCCGCTAGAAAAAAGAACTTTACCTTTATTTATTACAGATGTAAGAGGGAAATATAAATCGGATAAACCGAATTTTTTTGAACTCAATTACATCGACTCAAGATTAGAATTAGATTTTGTGGCACCTAATTATTCTAATCCGGATGGCCTGTTTTATGAATATAAATTAGAAGGTTTTGATAAGGACTGGATTGTGGCTAATGGGAATTCGGCTATTTATCCGCAACTTAATCCAGGCTCTTATACATTTATTGCAAGAGTGAAGGATGAATTTGGTATTTGGCAGAGCGTGTCTGAACCTATTGCAATTGTTGTGCAACCGCCATTTTGGAAACAATGGTGGTTTATTACGCTTTGTGCATTGGTAATTGGTAGGATTGTTTACGCTTTTTTTAGATTTAGAACGAGAGAAATATCTCGATCTTATAAAATGCAACTTGTAGATAGTGAACTAAATGCACTGCGAAGTCAGATGAATCCACATTTTATTTTTAATTCATTAAACAGCATTCAATATTACATTTTAAAAAAGGAACCTCGAGAGGCATATACTTACTTAAGTAAATTTGCTAGTTTAATGCGTAAAATATTGCAAAACAGTAGATTAAAACATATTACAGTCGCTGATGAAGTAGAATGGCTAAACCTTTATTTGGAGCTGGAGAAACTAAGAATGGACAATGAATTAACCTATGAGATTGCAACGGTTGGTATAACAGATACGTCTGAGGTGTCAATGCCTACCATGCTTCTTCAACCGTTTGTTGAAAATAGCATAGTGCATGGCTTACTTGCAAAAGAAAAAGATCGTAATATTTCTATTATCATTGAAAAAGGTGCAGGACATTTGGAATGTACAATTACCGATAATGGCATAGGGAGAGTAGCTAGTGCTAAAATGAATGAGTTGCGAAGCAGCAAGCATAAATCTGCAGGAATGGATCTTACTATTAAGCGATTAGATATACTAAGTGAAGGTAAAGGGAAGTACGCTGTTGAGGTGGAAGATTTATACGAGAACAATGAACCTTCGGGTACATGCGTAAGGCTAATTATACCAATTATTACTGAAATATAGTGTAAACAATCAGGCTACTTACATAAGCCAGAACTGTCATATAAATGAATTGTATAGTAGGCCATTTCCAAGATTGAGTTTCCTTATAAACTACAGCTAAAGTGCTAACGCATTGCATATCGAATGCATAAAAAATCATTAGGGATAGCACTACAGCTAAGCTGTAAACTGGTTTGCCATTGCTAAGTGTATCATTATGCATTTTAACCCGTATTTGGTCGAAATTTTCTTCATCGCCAACACTATAAATTGTGCTCATGGTGCCTACAAATACTTCTCTTGCGGCAAACGAAGTAATTAAAGCGATTCCAATTTTCCAGTTGAAACCAATTGGTTTAATTACGGGCTCTATTACCTTGCCAAAATGGCCAGCATAGCTAGTTTCTAAATTTTGAGTTTCTTGAACAGCAAACGTATTTTGTTTAGTTGGTCCGTAGCTCGCCAAAAACCATAATATCATTGAAACGATAAGAATTACTTTCCCTGCTTCTGTCACAAAACTCAAAGATTTTTGCCAGCATGTTATTCCTATGTTTTTCCATCTGGGAGTGTGATAAATAGGAAGTTCCATAATAAAGTAAGAGGGTAAATCGTGTTTAATTATCCATTTAAAAACTAAAGCGGCTGCAAGGGCGGCAATCGTTCCCAAGAAATACATAGCAAGCAATATGAGTGCTTGTAAGTTCATAAAGCCAAGAATCATTTTACTTGGCACTGCTAATGATATAAGCAAGGTATAAACGGGCAAACGAGCAGAGCAACTCATAAGTGGGGTTACCATTATGGTTATCAGTCTATCTTTCCAATTTTCAATGTTTCGAGTGCTCATTATGGCAGGAATAGCACAAGCTGCTCCACTTAATAATGGCACTACACTTTTGCCACTTAACCCCAAGCCTCTGAGCATTTTATCCATTATAAAACTAACACGTGCCATATAGCCGGTGTCTTCAAGCAAAGTCATAAAGAAAAAGAGAATGGCTATTTGCGGTACAAAAACTACGACTCCAGAAATTCCCGCAATTATTCCATTGATAAACAACTTCTTAATCCATCCATCGGGCAATACATTGCTTAAATATTCACTTAGTATGGAGAAACCGCTTTCTATCCAATTCATAGGATACTCAGCTAGCATAAAAACACTTTGGAAAATAAGAAACAATACAGTTATAAAGAGCAAGTACCCAAGAATTGGGTGTGTTGCAATTTTATCAATTTTACCAGAAACTAATTCTCGTTTAGTTTTTACAACAGTGGTTTTATTTAGTAGCTTATTTATAGAACTAAAATGACTTTCGTGGGTGTGATCTAGTTCTGTTCCAAATTCATAATGGGGCACAAATTGATTTTCAATTAGTGCTTTTTTTACATCTTCAACGCCCATCCCAGTTCTAGCGTTAATTTTAAATACGCGTATTCCTAATTCCTTTTCTAGTCGATCTGTATTAATTTCTACACCTTTAAAATCAGCAATATCTAGCATATTTAGAACCAACACCATTGGTATTTTGTGTTGTGCTAATTGACTAAAATAGAACAAGTTTCTTTTAAGATTTGCAGCGTCTGCAATGTATAAAATTACATCAGGAGCGGGATCTTCAAAAAACACACGAACAGCTTCTTTTTCATCAAGAGATTTTGGGTTGAAACTATAAGTTCCAGGTGTGTCAATTAGTTCAATAGTTGTGTTTTGAAGTTTTAGTTTACCTACTTTATTTTCAATAGTAGTGCCTGGTACGTTGGTAATTTTTTGCTTAAGTCCGGTAAGTTGATTAAATACTGATGATTTTCCGCAATTTGGATTACCAGCAAGCACTATTTTTTTATGACTATTTTTTGGCAAAATTATAGATTTAGCAATGGGTCAAAAGGTTGAATTTCAATTGTTTCTGCTTCATTTTTACGCATACTCAGCGTATATTCTTCTAACTCGTAAGCAATTGGATCTCCAAAAGGAGCCTTCATAATGGGTTTTATTAATACGCCACTTACACAGCCCATTTCTTGTAGTTTTTCTTTAAATGGAGAATCATTTACTTGCACTACGCGAGCTACCTTGCCTATATGTAATTCTGTTAGCTTCACTAAAACGTTTGCAAAGATGATTTTTTATTTGGATTAATTAAAGATAAGGCAGCCATATTCACTACCATTTCAGTAGTTCTGTAATTTTTTGCTCCAACCTGCTTTTGCCTAAAAACTGTTCTTCAAGATCCGCTCTAAATGGAACAGGAGAATCTAAACTTGCTACACGCATTACCGGAGCATCTAAAAGGGTAAAGCAATGCTCGCTAATCCAAGCAGCAATTTCGCCTCCAATGCCACCTTCTAACGTGTCTTCGTGTACAATCATAACTTTACCTGTTTTTTCAACTGCGGATTTTACAGCCTCTTTATCCCAAGGCTGAAGCGTACGTAAATCTAGTATAGTGGCAGAAACATTTAAAGTGGCTATAGCTTGTATACACCAATGCACTGCCCAACCGTAACTAATTAAGGTTATGTCATCTCCTTCCTGTACCACTTTTGCTTTTCCTATTTCCGTATTGTAGTATCCATCGGGTACGTTGCCAGAAATATTGCGATATAAATACTTATGTTCAAAAAACAGAACTGGATTTGGGTCTTCAAATGCCGCAAGCAGCAATCCTTTTGCATCTTCTGGCGTACTTGGATAAACTATTTTAAGCCCAGGTGTATGAAAAAACCAAGCTTCGTTACTTTGGCTATGATAGGGTCCGGCAGCAGATCCACCCCCAGTAGGCATTCTTATCACAACATCTGAATTTTGACCCCAACGGTAATATGTTTTAGCCAAGTTGTTCACTATCTGATTAAAGCCACAACTTACAAAATCCGCAAATTGCATTTCCACCATAGCTTTTTTGCCAGCTAAACTTAGGCCTAGTGCTGCACCAAGAGGTGCCGCCTCACTAATTGGTGTGTTTCGAACTCTACCTTTTCCAAATCGCTCTGTAAACCCGTCTGTTATTTTAAAAACTCCGCCGTATTCTGCTATATCTTGCCCCATAAGAATTAACTCTTTGTGTTGGTCCATAGCCAATTCTAAGCCTTGTTTTATGGCATCAATAAATCGCATTTCTACGTTGGAGGAAATAGGGTCTATGTTCTTAAATATATGAGCTTTATATACATCATTTAATTCGGTTTCTGTTGAAATAGTTTGGCTTGAATTAACGTCTAAAATTTTTACTGCTTTTGAAATTTCTGTCGCAATTTCTTTTTGAATTGAATCTATTTCTTCAACTGTAAGTAGTTCGTTATCTACAATATAGGTTTCATAATTAGCAATTGGATCTTTTTTTGACCATTCATCTAATAGTTCTTGGGGGACATATTTAGTGCCGCTTGCTTCTTCATGTCCCCGCATTCTAAAGGTTTTACACTCCAAAAGAAACGGTTTAGGGTTTTTACGCATTTTTTTGGCCATAGAAGTCACTTCGGTAAGCACTTCTAAAATGTTATTTCCGTCTATTGTTTTACTTTCGATACCGTATCCTATTCCTTTGTCTGCTAATAAGTTACATCTAAATTGTTCGCTACTAGGAGTAGATAATCCATAACCATTATTTTCTACAATAAATAAAACAGGCAAGTCCCAAACTGCAGCTAAATTAAGTGCCTCATGAAACTCTCCTTCACTTGTTCCTCCATCTCCAGAAAAAGCTACGGTAATTTTAGATTTTTCATCCAGTTTATTTGCTAGAGCAACTCCGCCAGCAACACTTAGCATTGCTCCTAAGTGCGAAATCATTCCTGCAATATGGTATTCTGTGGTTCCAAAATGAAAAGATCGGTCTCTGCCTTTTGTAAATCCTTCAATATTTCCTTGCCATTGGTGTAGCAGTTTTTTAATAGGAATACCGCGAGTAGTAAAAACACCTAAGTTTCTGTGCAATGGCATAATGTATTCGTCGGGTTCAAGAGCTAAAGTAACTCCAACCGAAATTGCCTCTTGCCCTATACCACTAAACCATTTGCTTACTTGGCCTTGCCTCAAAAGTTTGAGCATTTTTTCTTCAATCATCCTGGGCTTTATCAAGGCCTTGTAGATTTTAAGATGCGTGTTTTTATCGTATGAATAGTCGTTAAAATTCATATTTGTAGCACGAAGTAAACACTAATATTTACTAAACGAGCGATTTATTGCCCAATATTAGTAGTAAATCTATGTTATTTTAGCTATTGAGAATCATAAAGGCGAATACCTTTGTAGCGTGTTGCTGCTTTTGGACAATTACGACTCGTTTACCTACAATTTGTACGATTATTTTGTGCAAAATGGAGCAGAAGTAGAAGTGGTGAGAAACGATAAATTGAATCTTGAGGAAGTAAGCAAAAAGTACGAAGGGATTATAATATCTCCCGGGCCAGGCACACCAAAAAGTGCAGGTTGCACTATGCAATTACTTGAAAGGTACTACGCCATCAAACCAATATTTGGAGTTTGTTTAGGTATGCAAGCTATAGGAGAATATTTTGGGGCAAGTTTAGAAAAAGCTTCTTATCCGATGCATGGCAAAGTTTCTAATATTAAGATCAATGAAGAAAGTCTAATGTTTCAGGGCATACAGTCGCCAATGGCTGTTTGTCGGTATCATTCTTTACTCATTACTCAGTTAGACCAAACTCCACTGCAAGCTGTAGCCTGGACAGAAAATAATGAATTAATGGCACTTGTTCATAAATCTCTTCCTATTTGGGCTGTTCAATTTCATCCGGAAGCAATTTTAACAAACCAAGGCTTAGATTTGATAAGAAATTGGTTAACATGTTTTAATTTGCGGAACAATAAACCGCTTTACGCTTAAGTTGTTATAATATAGTGATAGCTCTTGATTATATATCGTCCACATCTCCGGTTCTTGAAAATGAAAAGGTAAAGCGATGCATAGAAGTTATGTTGGATAATTTGTGCTATCAACTGCCCGTTTTAAGAGAAGGTAAATTGTATGGTACAGTTGATTTAGATGAGTGCATATATACGGAAGACACCACAATTGAACACTTAGTGGATGTTGGTTTTGCCAGTGTGCATTTTAACACGCATTTATTTGATGTGCTGCGAGTATTTAATGACTCGAAAGCAAATGTAGTTTGTGTGTTGAGTGAAGAGTTTGAATGGGTAGGAATGCTTACTAAAACAAATGTAATTGAAGCAATTGCACATTCGCTGACCATCGATCAAGTAGGTGCAGTTGTAGTAATAGAAATGGCCGCAAATCAATATTCATCAAGCGAAGTTTGTAGAATAGTAGAAAGTGAAGGAGCTCAACTTTTAGGCCTATGGATTACGCATGTAGAAAACAGCGGGAGGGTTAGGGCTAGTTTAAAGTTAAACGTACAACATGCAGAACGTGTAATCGGCAGTTTGCAACGGTTTAATTATGAAGTGGTAGCAGCTTTTGGTGATGATGATTACAAAGAAAATGTTGAACGACGTTTTCAATCTCTAATGAAATACCTTGACATTTAACAACTTAACTGCAATTATTCTTCTTGTTTTATTATCTATATCAAGTGTTAACGCACAAGTTATTGAAATTGGCACTATTTCCATTACCGGTAATAAACGAACAAAGGATTTTGTGATTCTTAGAGAAATGGTTTTAGGTGAAAATCAAAAAGTTTCGCAAGATTCACTCTCGTATTTACTAGAAATGTCAAATAACAGAGTGATGAATCTCAACCTTTTTAATGCTGTAAAGTTGGATACGAGTTATTTAGAGAATAAATTACAAATACAAGTGACATTAGTAGAAAAGTGGTTTAATTGGCCTATTCCTTTTGTTGAGTTTAGTGATCGTAATTTTAATATTTGGAAGGACTTGAGTTTTGATCCAACACGTACAAATTATGGCGTTTATCTTTTTAACTATAATGTTTGGGGTAGAAATCATACGTTAAAAACATCCTTAGTTTATGGTTATAATAAAACGTATGGAGTAGAGTATCGAATTCCTTTTCTATCTAAATCCTCTAGTGTTGGTATAAGTAGTACGCTAAAGTATACTTCACAATCGGAAATATGGCTTAATACAAAAAATGATGAATTGGAGTTCTTTAAAAATGGCACGTCAAATTTAATTGAGAAAAAAGTTGGTACAATCAGGTTTAATAAGCGAATTACACCTTATACTATGGCATATGCGAACTTAGGAGTGACGCAAACTAAACTGGATAGTTCTTTGCTAGGAATTGCTTCGCATTACTTATTAGATAATCGACTTGATAGAACTCAATTGGAAGTTGGAGCATCTCTAGAAAACGACAGAAGGAATAATATTTATCTGCCAACAACAGGAACCTTTTTTCGAGGTGGCGTGAACACAGAATATTTTAATGGTAAAGATCCAATTTGTAATGTATATATTTCTGGTAAAGTTCAAACGTTCAACAATTTGAGTAATAACTGGTTTGCTGCTTTATCTCTTTTTGGTGATTTAAATACAGCTAGGGAATTGCCGTACGAAAACAGTAGAAGATTTGGCTATAAAAATTTGGTTCGGGGTTTTGAAACTTACGTAATTGAAGGGCAAAGCAGTGTTTTGGCTAATGCAGCAATACGTTATCAGCTACTAGATAAAAAGCGTTTGGAGTTTCCCTTTATCCCTATTAATAATTACAACTTCTTGCCAGTAACTATGCTGGCAGAGTTTTTTGCAGATGGGGGCTATGTACGCAACAGTAGAGTGTTGACATACAACATCTTGCCTAATGCACTACTCTATTCTACAGGAATAAGCTTACAGACCGTGTTTTATAACGATCGGATACTTCGATTAGAATATAGTTTGAACAGTTTAAAAGAGAGTGGTTTCTTTGTACACTTTAAGAAAGCAATATAAATATGAGAATTGCTATTTACGGCCGACCGATAAAAACGAAAGATTTTAAGAATTTTTTCAATTCATTCACTCAAATGCTTAACAACGAAGGCATTGTATTTGAGGTTGTATCGTCATATAATGATTTTTTAGCGAAAGAATACTCATTTGAGTGTAATACATGTTATGACGAATTAAATAGGAATAACTATGCTTGTTTGATTAGTTTAGGAGGTGACGGCACCATATTGGATACATTAGCCTTAGTAAAAGACTCTGAATTGCCTGTTATGGGAATAAATTTGGGTAGACTAGGTTTTCTTGCTAATATTAAAATGGAAGAGGTTGAAGTTGCGATAAAAGCGTTGAAAAATGACGATTTTACAATTGAGTCGCGAGCAGTATTAGAAGTGGTATCCACAATAAAGGAACTCCAAGTTTTTCCATTTGCTTTAAATGATTTTGTGGTGCAAAAACGAGATACATCTGCGATGATTACTGTAAAAGCTCATTTGAATGACGACTTTTTAAATAATTATTGGGCAGATGGATTAATCGTGTCTACACCTACGGGTTCTTCTGGATATAGCTTAAGCTGCGGTGGTCCACTTATTTTTCCTGGTTCCCGAGCTTTCGTAATTACACCAATAGCTGCTCATAACCTTACCGTGAGACCGGCAGTAATTCCTGATAATAATACCCTTAATTTAGAAATTTCAAGTAGGGGAAATTTAGTGCTTGTATCATTAGACTCACGCAGTTTTAAAGTACCCGCAGATGCTAAATTGAAAATTAAGAAGGCAGATTTTCAATTTAACATGATTCGCGTAGAACAGAATAATTATATGGATACCCTAAGAAATAAACTTTTATGGGGAACCGATAAGAGAGATCTTATCTAGAGCTTTTTTGTAAACTTAGTTAGGATTACGATTTGTTGTCCATCTACTTTTCCTTCAATGTGTTCTGCATTATCCGGATCTAGACGAATGTTTCGAACTGCGGTGCCTCTTTTAGCCGTAATACTCGAGCCTTTTACATCTAAATCTTTAATGATTGTAACAGAATCTCCAGCTTGTAAGGTTACTCCGTTGCTATCCTTATGTATAATTCCGTCAATATCGCTGGCTACAAAACCTTCTTTTGCACAAGCTAGTTCTCCTTCTTCCATATACATCATGTCCAATAAATCTGCTGGCCATCCTTCGCCTCTTAATTGATTAAGCATACGCCAAGCAACTACTTTTACCACAGGAACAGTACTCCACATACTATCGTTTAAACATCTCCAATGGTTAGGGTCAACTTTGTCAGGATTCTCTAGTTGCTCAAAGCAAGTTTCGCATACAAAAATGTGATTTTCTGCACTTGCAATATCCACTGGCGGAACAACATACGATGCTAGGCCATTTTTATCACCACACAATTCGCAACTGTCGCCACTTCTGTCTCTTAAATCTTGTTCCATAATTATTTATTTTTTAACATATCCAACGCAACATCTACAATCATATCTTCTTGACCACCAACCATTTTACGTTCTCCAAGTTCGTTTAAAATAGCTCTTGTATCCAAGCCATATTTTTCGGCAGCTCTTTCACTGTGTAGTAAAAAGCTAGAGTAAACGCCGGCATATCCTAAACTCAACGTTTCTCTATCTACTCTTACTGGTCTTGTTTGTAAAGGACGGATAACATCATCTGCCAAATCCATTAACTGGAACAAGTCAGATCGGTGGTTTGCATCCATCTTATTAAGAACTGCAATAAGTACTTCCAATGGGCAATTACCTGCACCCGCTCCCATACCAGCTAATGAGGCATCAAGACGAGTTGCCCCATGTTGCATGGCTACAACTGTATTTGCCACACCTAAACCTAAATTGTGATGGCAATGTATACCTATCTCAGTTTTATCGCTAAGCACATCTTTAAATGCAAGTATTCGATCTTTTACATCGTCCATAAGCAATGCACCAGCACTATCGGTTACATAAACGCAGTCAGCACCATAGCTTTCCATTAATTTTGCTTGTTCTCCTAGTTTTTTAGGTTCGTTCATATGGGCCATCATTAAAAATCCTCCCACGTCCATTCCTAGTTTTTTAGCAGCTTCAATGTGTTGTTGACTAATATCGGCCTCTGTACAATGGGTTGCAATTCGTACGCTACGAACACCTAATTCGTACGCTTTTTTTAAATCGTGAATGGTGCCAATGCCTGGCAATAATAAGGTAGTAAGAACAGCGTGGTTTAACTCTTCAGCTATTCCTTCCAGCCAATCCCAATCTGTGTGTGCTCCAAAACCATAATTAAAACTACCGCCAGAAAGGCCATCGCCGTGGGCGATTTCTATGGCATCTACTCCAGCTTTATCTATAGCTATTGCTATATCTTTTAATTGTTGTTTACCGTATTGATGGCGAATGGCGTGCATTCCGTCTCTTAGGGTAACGTCTTGTATGTATAGTTTTTTCATAATAAGTCTAAGTCTAAGTTTAAATCTAAGTCTAAGTATAAAGTTTGTACTTTAACCGAGAATTGTAATTATTTACCTTTTCTTTTGTTTATAAGTGTTCTTAAAATTTTAATAAGCTCAATTGACTCCGCTAAAAGTATATCTCGTTCGTCTCCACCGATATTTCTAAACCTCATTACCTTAAGGTTTAGTTCAGTTTCTTTCAATTCTTTAAAGGCTATGTTTCCTTTATTGATATAATCTTTATCGGTTCCTGTTCCTTGCATTTCAGCAAAATTTAAAGTTGCAGATCCGCTAGAGCGGATAATTTGCTTGGCCAGATAATCGTTTGCAAATGTTCTCTGCAGAGTCTCTGCATAATTCATTGTATTGCCAGTAAATGCTATAAATCTATCTTCAAGGTCAAATTTCATTTGGTGACTGATTTAGTTAGCCTTAGATTTAGACTTAAGGTTAGAATTAGCGTCTATCATTTTTTCACCTACAGCAAGTGCAGCACTTGTCATAATATCTAAATTTCCTGCATAAGCTGGCAAGTAATGTCCTGCTCCAACTACTTTAAGTAAAACAGTTGTTTTTAAGCCACTTACATGACCAATTCCTTCTATAAAAACCGGATTTTCGTTAGGTATTTCATCAAATTGAACCTCTTGATGAAGTTCGTAACCCGGCACATAGGTTTGTACCGTATTTACCATTTCATGAATGCTTTTACGAATTGCTTCTTTGTCGGCCATTTCACTTAGTGTAAACACAGTGTCTCGCATTACCAACGAAGGTTCGGCGGGGTTTAAAACAATAATCGCTTTCCCCTTTGTAGCTCCACCTACTTTTTCAATAGCTTGAGAAGTGGTTTCTGTAAACTCATCAATATTAGCTCGTGTTCCTGGGCCGGCCGATTTACTAGCAATAGAAGCTACAATTTCACCATAATGTACCTTGGCAACTCGGTTAACAGCTGCAACTATTGGTATTGTGGCCTGACCGCCACAAGTTACCATATTTACATTGTTTTGGTCTAGGTTAAACTCCATATTAACAGCGGGTACCACAAATGGCCCAATAGCTGCAGGGGTTAAATCAACCATTTTCTTGTCTGAAAAGGCTTTTATCTTGCCAAAATTATATAGGTGTGCCTTTGCTGAAGTTGCGTCGAAAATGATTTTAATATCTTCCCATTCCGGCATGGCAATTAATCCATCTACACCCTCGTGGGTAGTGGAAATTCCCATTCTTTCTGCTCTTGCTAAACCATCAGATTTGGCATCTATTCCTACCATTACACTCATTTCCAATACCTTGGAAGTGCGTATAATTTTAATCATTAAATCGGTGCCAATGTTTCCGCTACCTATAATTGCTACTTTCGTTTTCATTTACTCGCTAATTTTAAGAGTAACATTACCTAAATTTTCTATATGAGCTTCAAAAATATCTCCTTTTTCTATGGGCACCATTGGGCCTAATGCACCAGAAAGTAAAATTTCTCCTGCTTTTAGAGGTGTGCCATTTTTTGCCATTACTTGTGCAAGCCAAAGAGCTGCGTTTAGCGGGTTGTCCATACATGCTTTACCAGAACCTGTTGATGCAATCTCGTCGTTTTTCAAAAGTTTCATCTCGCACTTTGCTAAATCTATATCTTTTAGCTTCACTTTTTTGCTACCCAAAATAAAATGACTTGCACTGGCATTGTCGGCAATGGTGTCTGTAATTCGTATGTCCCAATTGGCAACTCTGCTGCCCACTATTTCTATAGATGCAGTTGCATAATCAATAGCCTCTATTAGATTTTCCATGGTTATGTCGCCATCTAGGTCTTTACTCATCACAAAAGCTATTTCAGCTTCTGCTTTAGGTTGTATTAATTCAGAAAAATTTAAGGTTTCACCTTCTTTTACTTCTGTATTTTGTAATAACATGCCATAGTCTGGCTGATCTACCCCAAGTTGCTTTTGTACGGCAAATGAGGTCAAACCTATCTTCTTTCCGACTATAACTTTACCTTCAGATAATTGTCGGTTTATGTTGATTTGTTGCACTTTATATGCGGATTCTAAATCGGTCTCACCAATAAATGCACGAATTGGACTCGTTGAAACCTTTGTAATACCAGATTCCCAAAGTTTATCTGCGGCCTGTTTTATTTTTCTTTCCATAGGTTATGAACCAAAAATGGCTGAAAATATTCGTTCTCAGCCATTTTTAGTTTTGTTATTTTATCTTTTAAATTAAAGTGTTCCTCTTAATTCTTGTTCTCTTTCTATCGCTTCAAACAAAGCTTTAAAGTTGCCTTTACCAAATGATGTAGCTCCTTTTCGTTGAATTATTTCAAAAAACAAGGTTGGCCTAGGTTCAATTGGTTTAGTAAATATTTGAAGTAAATATCCTTCGTCATCTCTGTCTATCAATATTCCTAGCTCTCTTAAAGGTTCTAAGTCTTCATCTATTTCTCCTACACGGTCTAAAACTACATCGTAGTATATATCGGGTACTCTTAAAAACTCTACCCCACGTGCTCTAAGCTGTTGAACAGTTTCTATTATGTTGTCAGTTGCAACTGCAATATGTTGAACACCAGGACCTTCGTAAAAATCGAGGTATTCTTCAATTTGCGATTTCTTTTTGCCATCAGCTGGTTCGTTTATTGGGAATTTTATTCTTCCATTACCGTTGCTCATAACTTTGCTCATAAGTGCGGTGTAGTCAGTAGAAATGTCTTTATCGTCAAAAGAAATGATTTGAGCAAAGCCTAACACATCTTTATAATAATTTACCCAATTATTCATTTCTCCAAGTTCCACATTACCAACCATATGATCAATATACATTAACCCAATTGGGTCTGGATTATAGTCGGTTTTCCATGCTTTGTAGCCAGGAAGAAAAATTCCATTATACTCGCTACGTTCTACGAACATATGAATTGTTTCTCCATAAGTGTAAATGCCAGAGCGAACTACTTTGCCGTTTACATCTTCTTCTACTATAGGAGCTAAATATGGTTTTCCGCCACGAGCGGTGGCTTCTTCAAATGCTTTTGTCGCGTCAGGTACCCAAAGTGCTACTACTTTAACACCATCACCATGTTTTTCAATATGTGCACCTATTTCTGTTCCACTTTTTAAGGGTGAAGTAAGTACTAATCTTATTTTGTCTTGTTGCAATACATAACTTTCTCGATCTTTTACACCAGTCTCTAATCCTGCGTATGCTAAATCTTGAAAGCCAAAAGCCGTCTTATAATAATGTGCAGCCTGTTTTGAATTGCTAACATAAAGTTCTACATAATCAGTGCCGTAAAGAGGCATAAAGTCTTGTGCCTCAGTAAATAACTTAGGAAGGTCTAAAGTGTTTGGATTCATACGTTTTTACAATGAACCGCAAAGGTAGGCGAATCCTCAAAAATTTAAGAGTTTAGACCTTATTTTTAGAATCAAGAATAATTGTAACAGGGCCATCGTTAAGCAATTCAACTTGCATGTCGGCACCAAAAACACCCGCTTTTGTTGGCGTTGATGTATTACAACACTCCAAAAAATAGGTATATAATGGAATGGCTATTTCAGACTTAGCTGCTTGAATAAACGAAGGTCTATTGCCTTTTTTGGTGCTAGCATACAACGTAAATTGACTTACGACTAGAAGTTCACCCTGGATGTCTTGTATCGATAGGTTCATTTTTTCAGCATCATCCTCAAATATTCTCATTTGAAGTATTTTGTTCGCTATCCAATCTGCATCTAATTTACTATCAGTACTTTCAATCCCTAAAAGTATCAATAGCCCATTTTGTATACTGGATTCTTGCTTCTCATTTATTGTTACACTAGCTTTTTTAACCCGTTGTATCACCGCTTTCACTTTGCAAGATTAAAGCAAGGATTGATTTTGAACAACCATTTCTTAAACAATTGAATATCTTTGCGTTGTGAGGCTACTAGTTCTAATATTTACTATTATATGTTTTAAACTGGGTTATGCCCAACGTTTAAATGCAATGGTACACGATAATTATGGTGGTTATGTTGCATCTCAATACAACCCTGCTAACCTTGCAGACTCAAGGTTTAAGTTTAATATGAATGTAGTTGGATTTAATGCTAATTTACAGAATAATTACTTGCAAATGGAGTTGCCGCATAGTATGTATAAGTTTCTTTATTGGAAATGGGATTCTACTTTTATGACCCAAAATTTTGATTTTCCCT
>Ga0102812_10001135_pt1 | contig 18547 bp, 5 predicted proteins | sample ColrivemetaGS713_FD_79334 | JGI IMG/M metagenome (GOLD analysis project Ga0102812, IMG submission 79334) | Estuarine microbial communities from the Columbia River estuary - Flood tide ETM metaG S.713 | ecosystem: Environmental > Aquatic > Marine > Intertidal zone > Estuary | place: USA: Columbia... | reverse complement strand
TGTAAATGCTAATGGTGGACAAGTATTTATGGAGATCAATTTTAAAGAAGCAGTTGACTATGCCGATGGTGCAACCGCCTCCGGAGGCATGATGCCGACCGCAAATACAGGTACACTAGATATAAATGATAGTATTTTGTTTTGGGAGTATCCAGCAAACATTGCTGACATCGTTGAGGGTGTAAGTTTTCAAGTTGTTAATATTAAAAGCATGTTTAAAAACGGTACGTTTACACAAAATTTAGATTGTGTCATTAATACCTTCCCCAATTCTGACGCACAACCTGACGAAGGCCGCCAGTCTTTTGCATCCTTCAGTACTAATAGTGGCGGCAATGAAGGTAGTAAGTCTTCAACATTTGATCCTGCAGGACTAAGAAGTGAAGTCTCTGGCGATGGCTCGGCTTCGGCTGGAGATCAAACAGGTAATGGCACAAACGGTGCTAGTGCTAATGATGATAACAATGGTTCTGACTCAGATGATACTGAAGATGACGGAAGAGAGGACGGATAATGCCACGTAATACATGGAAACCTAGAGGACAATTAAAAAAGAATAAACCAGGAGCAGGTATAGCCGCAGTTAATGAAACTGCAATGCTATGTACTGTGATGAGTAATATCGACCCTACTAACGCCGGCAGATTAGAAGTATTTCCCAGTGACTCTTTTAAACAAGATGCAACAGGCAGTGACTCATGGATAACAGTTAACAGACTTAGTAGTTTCTTTGGTCATGTTGAAGGACAAGCAGGCCAGGATGGTACAGGTACATACACAAGTAATCCAAGTGCATATGGACAATGGAACTCTCCTCCTGATATAGGATCAGAAGTACTTGTTGTTTTTGTCAACGGTGACCCTAACTATGGCTTCTATCTTGGTATGGTTGCTCGACCTGAATATATGAATATGGTTCCTGCAATTGGTTCATCAGATAATATTGTTCCAAACGAAGGTGAAGCACAATCGTATGGTGGTGCAACTGTACTGCCAGTTACTAGCATGAACACAAATGACAAAAATGCCGCAGATGGAAACGATTACTTAAATCAGCCTAAGCCTGTTCATAGTTACACAGCGGCTATCATGCAACAACAAGGAGTCTTGCGAGATAGAATCAGAGGCCCTATCAGTTCAAGTGCTACTAGAGAATCCATAAGTAGAGTAGGTTGGGGTGTAAGTAGTCCAGGCAGACCTATCTATTCAGGTGGTTTCACAGACGAAGATATTGCATCAAACTTAAACACAGAAAAGCCAGAAACATTACAAGTTGTAGCAAGACGTGGCGGACATTCAATTGTTATGGACGATGGAGACATCGTTGGTAGAGATCAATTAATTAGATTGCGTACAGCATTAGGTCATCAAATCTTAATGAGTGATGACGGTCAAGTATTGATGATCTTACATTCTAATGGACAATCATATATTGAATTAGGCAAAGAAGGAACAGTTGACATCTATGGATCTAACTCAATTAATTTACGTACACAAGGCGATCTTAACTTACATGCAGATAATAACTTAAATCTTCACGGTAAAGAAATTAGTATTAATGCTACAGAGAATTTAAAACTTAATTCAGAAAAAGAAACAACACAAAGAGCAGGTACAGATTATAAATTATATTCTCTTTCTAGTGTATTAATTAAAGCAGACAAAAGTGTAGCATTAGAATCTACAGCGGCCGCTTCTATTAAAAGTTCAGCAGAAACATTTGTTGAAGGTAGTAAAGTAAACCTTAATTCTGGTTCTAGTCCAGTAGCACCTGATGTTGTTGAACCACCAACACTAATAGCACACCCTGAAACATTGTTTGATAAACAAACAGGTTGGTCAGCGGCACCGGGAAAACTCTTAAGTATTACAACAAGGGCACCTGCTCATGCACCGTGGTTAGCGGCTGGACAAGGAGTTGATGTCGAAATTGACTTAGATGCAGATAGTGCATTGCCTGCAAGTCCTAGTACTACATTGGCTGCCACGAATAAAGCAGGTGCTGGTGTTGGGTCTGACGGTGTTTCTAATGCATCGGCCGCATCTATACCTGAAGTGCCAAATTCAAGTAAGGCAATAGATAAAAACACAACAACTGCAATACTTGCAAGTATAGCGATTGACACTGCTACTAACCCAGCAGTAATAGCGGCGGTAGATGGCGCCAATCCATTGACAACTGGAACTGCTATTGTGGGAGATGGGACTACTCAACCTCGAGAAATATTAGTTGGCGCATTCGGTCAAACTCCAAGTCAGTTAGTACAAGGCGGAGTGCTTAAACCAGGCGCTGACACCATGGTTAATACATTAATTAAGGCTAATAGGTCAGCACAAAAATCAATGCCAACATCAGCGTTTACTGGAAAGTTTGGTGCAACATCATTAGATAAATTAGTAGCATCGAACACAGCACAAGCACAGGCTATTACAACTAATCTACAAAAATCACAAACATTGTTGACTCAATCAGGGGTAATTACAGGCAAGGAATCGTCAAATTCATTGTCAGGAGTTGTTAATGCTGGTCAATCCGCAGGCAACACGTTAACAGAAGCAATTTCTAATACAATGATAGTCATGCAGGAGTCACCGAAAAATGCCTAGTTTTTTTGATAGAGATGTTCTCAGAAAAATTAATCAGGGAAGTTCTGCCTCCTTACTTGCCTCTACAACAACTGGAGCAACTGGTGGTGTAGCAAAAGCATTAGATTCTATATCACAAGTGCCTGGTTATGAAGATTCCGTGTCACTATCACGAGGAGTATCAGCCGCAGGATTTGCCGCTATTAAAAAATCTTTTGTACCAATGACGCCTAATGTCCCACAAAACCTAACAGAAATAAAATCAATAAATGAAATAACTCTGATGGTCGCACAAAAAAATACAGGCACGACAGCAGAATTAACACGACAAATTCAGAATATAAAAAATAGTTCAAATGCTGGTGGTGGAAGTATTGGTCAATTAGCACAACAAGGAAAACTGCTTGGTGTAGGAAAGTTAATAGGGTCAGGATCTCAAGCGGGTGAGTCCTCTTCTATTGCAAGTGGTTTAGGTGGATTACCAGGCGGAGCAAGAACAGCAACAGCAATTGTAAACAATCTTCCTGGTGCACAAAATCTTGCCGCTCCTGGACTAAGTGATATTAGTACAGCCGCAGTAGACTTGACAGAAAAAGCATTTAAAGGAGCATCAAATCCATTTGGCGTGGGTCAAATAGCAGATGCGATAGAAGGTGGTTTACAACCCGCGGGTGGCGGCATGACAAGTAAGTTACTAGAAAATTTGCCTTCAGGTGTACAAGCACAACTACAATCTGCTTTATCATCTTTAACAACAGGCGGTGGATCAACAATCAAATTACCAACTGTTGCATTTAATACATTTTCTCGTTCTGGTATAACAAAGCAAATTGATCAAGTATTAGGCAACCCTATTATACCAAGGCCTACTATTATAGGATCCACTCTGCCGACTGGTTCATTTGGTGGCCCTCTATCTGATTTACGTAATAAGGCACTTGATCTTTCTCGTAATCAATTTAATTTTAATCAAGCAGAAAAAGAATATGAAAAAACACTTGATGATATTGCATACTTAGAAAGACAAATTAATGCATATGGTAATCCGCCAGACTTGTCAATAGAATTCCCAGATCCAAGTGATCCTAGAATAGCACAAGAACTAGCAAGAATTCAACAGTTACGATTAGAACTTACTGCTAAACAGACTGAGGCAGGAGAACTTTATCAAACAATGTCTGATATTGGATTTGAGTTTAAAGAAGACTATGTTCCTGGCAAGCCAGTAGTTCTACCAACACCACCACCTAATCCTGCAGATGACTTAGCAGAATTAATTGCATCTCAGACAATAGCATCAAACGCTGGATTAGAGAATGGTCAAGTGTCTGTCACCGCACAAACAAGTACGAATCAAAATGCATTATCTGGTGAAACAAACTTCTCATTTGCAGACTATGGTAACGGAGTAGTAGTTAACACATTTGCTGACAGCACTGGCGATAACGATGACAGTGGATTCACGTTTGGTGGCGAAGAAATTCCTGATCCCCCGGAAGAAGATCCGCCTATACAAGTACCACCTGATGAAGTTGAAGAAGAAAATACAGTAGAAGCAGTTGCTGGCCCTGATCTGCCACCACCAACACCTCCAGGGGGAGGCGGCGGAGGCTGTGTTGTATTAGAAAGTTATATACCATTAGTAGAAACTGCTTCGTTCAATGGCAAAGAAGTTAAACAGGCTTACATGTTACAACCAGGAAATAGTATCTCTTTGAATACAGCAGATGACGAACTAAATACATATATTGGAACAGTTGTGTTTAACATGGTAGAATTACAACCATGTGTTCGTATAGAAACATCTCAAGGCATTTCATTGAAGTGTTCTACAACTGCTCCAATCTTTACAAAAGAGTTAGAGTTTGTTGATGCACCAGATTTGTTAAACAAACAAATTCTATGTAAGACAGTTGACGGTGAATTCTGGGACGAAGTTGTGTCAGTTGAAAGTATAGACGAACAATTTGTTGCTGTTATTAATGCAGGAGATAATGCATTCTGGGCAGGCGAACAATCTGATGCTTATGTACTTCATCACAATATCGGTTCAGCAACTGACGGAATAGAATTCGATAAAAAATAGGATATAAATAGTATTATGCCAACATATGTAGGATTTTCAACAATAAACGCAGAGAAGCCGAGAACTGTAAATGAAATCGGTGGTATCGACAACACTGGAGATTTAATTAAAAATCCGCTTGTGTATGGCAAAAAGTATAGGTTAACTGATGCAGAATTAGTTATACAGGATTTAGTCAATGCTCTCAACATTCGTAAGGGTGAGAAAGTTGGTCAACCAGCCTACGGAACAAGACTTTGGGACTTTGTATTTGATCCAAATACACGAGATGTCACTCAACAACTTGAAAATGAATTGCAAAGAGTAGTAGCACAAGATCCTAGACTCAATGTGAACAGAATCAGAGCATATACAAGAGAAAATGGCATTCTAGTAGAGATGGAATTAGCCGTAACACCCTTTAATAATGCTGGAGATTTAAATTTATTCTTCGATAATCAGTCAAACTCAGCCTCTATTGTAACCCAATAACATCTTAAAAATACCCGGTTTTTAAAAAGATAAATATATCTAACAGAGAGAGATATATGGCTACAAGTTCAAGGCAATCAGGATTATTCGGAGTAAACGACTGGAAGGCAATCTACCAGACTTTCCGTGAAGCCGACTTTAGAAGTTATGATTACGAAACACTTCGTAAGAGTATGATCGATTACCTACGTCTGTACTATCCTGAAACATATAATGATTACATAGAAAGTTCAGAGTTTATTGCTCTACTTGATGTTATGTCGTTCATGGGACAAGGACTAGCGTTCAGAAACGATCTAAACGCACGTGAGAACTTTATTGATACTGCTGAACGTAGAGACTCAGTTGTTAAATTAGCCAACTTAGTAAGTTATACACCAAAAAGAAACACATGTGCAAATGGTTTTATAAAAATATCTGGCATACGAACAACAGAAAATTTAACTGATGTCAATGGACTTAATCTAAGCAATGTTCCTGTATTATGGAACGACCCTTCTAATCAAAACTGGTTAGAGCAAATGAATACTATTATCAATGCATCCTTAGTTGATACGCAACGCATTGGTAGACCAGCAAACTCATCAGATATTTTAGATGTACAGACTAGCGAGTATTCTATTAGAATACCAGAAACTAGTTTACCAATTGTTCCCTTTACGTCTGTTATTGACGGACAATCTATGAACTTTGAACTAGTTAGTGGAACATCACTTGATTCTAATTATGTCTATGAGATACCACCTGCACCTAGTGGCAAACTTAATTTATTATATAGAAATGATAGATTGGGTTTCGGCTCACCAAACACAGGTTTCATGTTCTACTTTAAACAAGGAACATTAGAGAACTACGATTTTAATTATCAACAAAAAATATCAAACCAATCAGAAGATATCAATATCACTGGTATTAATAATACTGATACATGGTTATATAAACGTAACACAGACGGCACATCAACTCCATGGAAACAAGTTGAAAATGTATACTCTGATGCATACTTGCAAACAGAAACATCAGACAGAACTATATTCTCTGTAGACTCCAGATTTAACGATCAAGTCTCATATACATTTGGCGATGGTGTTTTCTCTGAGATACCAATTGGTAACTTTAGAGCATATGTACGATCTAGTAACGCATTAACTTATTCAATCAGTCCTTCAGAAATGAATGGCATCTCTGTTGCTATATCATACATTAGCAGAAAGGGAACAACAGAAACACTAACTATAAACTTACAGTTGCCTACTACAATCTCAACAGCACAAGTAAGAGAGCCTATTTCTGAAATTAAACAAAGAGCACCTACAAGATACTACACACAGAATCGTATGGTCAATGGTGAAGATTACACAAACTTCCCTTATACTCTTTATAACTCTATTATTAAATCTAAAGCAGTTAACAGAAGTTCTATTGGTGTTTCTAAAAACTTAGACTTACTTGACCCAACAGGCAAGTATTCAAGTTCAAACTCTTTTGGAGATGACGGAGCATTATATCAGGACAGCACTGATGGCTTCTTGTCTTTAACTGTAACAAACACAAGTGACATCATTCAATTCTTTACTGATGACTTAGCATCTGTATTAGCCTTAAATCGTGCTAATCAATACTACATTCAAAACTACACACGTTATGCATATCCAGATGCAGGTAGTCCAGTATTATATTGGAAGTCTAGTTCGGTTGACTCAACACAACAAAGTGGATACTTCTACTCAGAAACAAGTTCAGTAGAAACTCCAGCAGTGTTAGGAACATTTACTACATCTAATGCAAAGTATGTAACAAAAGGATCAATAGTAAAACTATCTGCTCCAATTGGCTTTTACTTTGATAGCAATAATCGTTTAGTTGCAGGTATTCCATCAGGTGGCGAGAAGACATATATCTGGTCAACTATATTAAACATAGTTGGTGATGGATCAAACACTGGACAAGGAACATTTGCTAACGGCACAGGCCCTGTTATCGTAAATGGTTATATCCCAGACGGTGTTACACTGACAGAAATTATTCCTGTCTTTGATAATTCTTTATCATCTCCTGTAATACAAGAAGCAATTCTTAAAATTGAATTACAACAAGACTTTACTTTAATCTTTAATAATTCATTATTGATCAACCAAGAACGTTGGTCAATTGGCGCGCCTACAGCAACTAATTACTTTGTTAAGTTTACTAGTTTAGGAAACAATCGTTATACAATAACATACAGATCACTTACATATTACTTTGGCAGTGTTGCTGATACACGATTCACTTTTAGTAAGAATGAATTAGTATATGATCCTTTTACAGGTAAAGTTATACAAGACTTTATTAACATGTTAGGTATCAACACAACATTTGGTTCTACAACAGCATTAGGTGCAGATACTAAAGTTAATATCTTAGGACAGACTGTTGAATCAGATGGTTATGTAAATGACTTCCAAGTTGAAGTTGCGGCAACTGATGTTAACAATGGTCAATTAATTCTAAACCCAGACTTCTTTAATGACATCACAGGCTATGTCAACGATAGTGCAAACATTGGTGTCTACACGTTCTTCCAAACAACTGTAGACCCTATTAACTTGACACGTCAAGTAATTATTCCTAGCACAGATATAATTTACACTTATGCAACAAAGACACAAGTTGAAGTTGTTAAGTATGAGTTCCCAGTTGGACAATTATTCTATGCATACACTGATAATGTCTTTTACAAAACAATACAAGATCCTACAGTAACAACTCCTTTTTATGTGTTGACTCCTCAACTTGATTTCTCAGTAAAAGAAGGTAGACAGGGCTTGTCTTATCAGTATAGACATAATGCTAATAACACAACTAGAATTGATCCAGCAACTACAAACATTATTGATTTGTATCTTGTAACTCAAGCATATTATACTGCATATACAAATTGGATTAACGATACTACAAACACAGTTGTAAAGCCACAACAACCAACGTTGAATGAACTAGAAACTGCATATAGCAAAATACAAGATTTTAAAATGCTATCGGATTCAGTCATATTAAATAGTGTAACATTCAAACCGTTGTTTGGAGCGAAAGCAGATCCAGCATTGAGAGCAACTATTAAAGTTATTAAATCTAGCACAACAAATGCAAGTGACAGTGAAATACGAAGTGCTGTACTTGCGGCTATGGATACTTATTTTAGTATTAACTATTGGAACTTTGGAGATACATTCTTCTTCTCAGAACTAAGTGCATACTTACATGAAAAAACAAATGAACTTATATCTTCTGCTGTACTAGTATCAAATGATCCTGAAAAACTATTTGGAGACTTATACGAAATTAAATGCAGACCATACGAAATTTTTGTCAATGCGGCCACAACATCTGATGTTGTCGTAGTATCGGCACTAACTCCTGCAACATTGCAGTCATAAGGATAAGATTAAACTAGCATGGCAAAAATTAGAACACTTGATTTCTTACCAGAGATATTTCAAACTGATACTAATGCCCAATTCTTGGGAGCAACACTTGATCAGTTAGTAAACCCTCCGGTTACTGAACAACTACAAGGCTATGTTGGAAGTAAGTTTGGCTATGGAATTAATGCTAGAAACAATTATGTTACAGAGCCTACTAAGACTCGTACAGATTATCAATTAGATCCTAGTGTCGTTTTCTTAAAGAAAAACGAAACAGTTGCTAAAGACTTTATTACTTACCCTGGCATGTTAGATGCCCTACAGTTACGCAATGGCGTTACTGAAGATAATGATAGACTTTTTACAAGTGAGATTTATTCTTGGGACTCATTCACAGACTTAGATAAACTAATTAATTTTAATCAGTATTACTGGATCCCAAATGGACCACCAGTAGTCACTGTAGCAACAGCAACAGTCTTTTCAACATCTGATTACATAGTAACAGATACTCCAAATGCATATAATATTAAAGCATTGGGTTCAGCAACAGGAACAAACAATCCTACACTAACATTGTTACGTGGTGGCTCATATAGATTTGCAGTCAACCAAGAAACTCAATTTTGGATTCAAGGCGTACCAGGAGTAACTGGATTAGACGGCAATCAAAACACTAGAGACATCTTAGGTGTTAGTAATAACGGTGCAACTCAAGGATATGTTAACTTTACAGTTCCAAATAGAGATGCACAAAACGATCTCTTATTTCCCGGAAACAATCTTGTAGATGTCGTAAGCACAACAGTATTTGCAGACATCAATGGTAAAAGACTTTCTGAAGTAGGTAATATTGATGGTGTAACATCACTTGAAAATCTTACTGTTATGTTCTATGATACAGGAGAACCAACAGAAGTAGGATTTGTTCAATCATTCTTTGATGAGAATGGAGCAAACTATGATGTAAACTTAACAACACCAGAACTTGTTGCACCAGTAACATTAGCAATCACAGAAACAACAACGAATTCAGTTGTTACATCTGGCACAACTGAAGATTTAATTGTTAATCAAACAGTTACGTTTGAAGCAGTACCTGCAAGTGATCCGTTGTTAGGTGGCTTAGATGTTAATACAATTTATTATGTAAAAGAAATTGTCGATGCAACATCATTTAAATTATCAGACACATTGAACGGACCTGAATTAGTACTCAGTGCTGAAACAGGAACAATGACTGCAAACATTAACGAAGGTCTTTTTGAAGAAGGCTTCTATACAAACGTTAGTGAAAACTTTTACACAATTCAATATGTTGGAACGTCTGATGATCCTACTATTCGTCTGATACCAGCTGGCGTTATACCAACAGAAGAAAAAATTACAGTAGTATTTGGCACCGATTACATAGGCTTAACTTTCTATAGAAATGAAGCAGGAACTATTTTACAAATTCCTTATCTGTCAGCAGTACTAGATACATTATACTACCAAGACGGCACAAATGCAAACAAAGTTGGTGCAATAAGATTAATTGACAGTAACTTAACAAACACATTAGATGTTGACGAAGATATTATCGGACACAAAACATTTGAATCAACAAATGGTGTAGTCTTTACAAACGGATTAAAAGTTCAGTTTGACGGAGATATTATACCGACTAGTTATTTGTCTGGTGAATATTATGTTGAGGGTGTAGGAGAATCAATACAACTTATTCCAACTACAGACTTAACTGTGCCAGAAGATTTTACTGGAACTGAATTTATTCCCTACGATACGTTAAATTACTCTATTGGTAACTTTGATGTTGAATTGTTTATACCTATCGATGAAGATTATCTTACAATCAACAGAGGTGCAATTAATAATAATGCATGGTCACGTTCTAACAGATGGTTCCACATTGATGTTATTAATGCATCTGCAACATATAACAATGATCCAAACATTAGTACTGTTTTTGCAACAGGTACAAATAAAGCAAAACGACCTATTGTTGAATTCTATCCAAACTTAAAACTATTTGATTCAGGTACAGTTGCAAAGGCACCTGTAGATTTTATTGATACACGAACAACAAATGCATTTGCACAAGTTGCAAATCAGCAACAATATTATCCTGACATTGAATCGTACACTAATTATACTGCAACGATAGCACCTGCTACCGCGGCAACAACGACAACAATTACAATTGCTACTACTGATATTGTAGCACCGTTTCAAGTTGCACAATATGTAACTGACTCTACAAACTTGTTGCCAAACAACACAACGATCACTGACATAGAAGTCAGTGGACTTAATACTATTATAACAGTGTCTTGGGAATCAAATGAAACATTTGTAGGCACAAGCATAGCATCTATTGTTGGTAGTGATACTACAGTAAACAATTATGAATTGTTCTCTGGTGCTAGAATTGTTTTTACAGCAGACACAAACCCAATTGTTAAAGATAAAATTTATGTTGTTGGATTCTCAAAGACATCAGTATCTTCTAGTCTTGTTATTACATTATCTGAATCAGAAGATTCTCCTGTATTAGTTGACAACCAGACTGTTTCTCTTCGTGGATTTTATAATCAAGGTTCTACATTCTGGTACGATGGTACAAACTGGGAAGAAGGACAACAAAAGTTAAAAGTTAATCAAGCACCACTGTTTGATATTTTTGATAACGATGGAATCTCATTTGGAGATGCTACAATTTATCAAGGCACATCATTCTTAGGTAATAAACTCTTTGCATATGGTCAAGGCGTTGGACAAAACGATGCAGTACTTGGCTTCCCAGTTAGATATTCTGATGTTGCTAACTTAGGTGATATTAGTTTTGATGTATCTCTTAATGTCGATACATTTAATTATGTAACAGGCACAAGTCCAGTTACTCAATTAGTCAATACAGGTTACGTGTATGATTATTCTGCACGTACAACGAAAACACGTGAATTAGGCTGGCAAACAGCAGTTGCCCCCTCAGTTCAATATCAAATCTTTGAACTAGAATATACAACAGGGTCCACAGCCGAGTTTACGTGTGACGTTTCAGTAATAGCAGAAGACTACAGTAACTGGCCTCGTGTACAAGTTTATGTAAACAATGTTTATCAATTGCCAACTGAGTACACACTCTCGTCAACTGATAAAACAACTACAGTTACATTGAATACTGCTCCACTAATTGATACACCTATACAAATTTTATTGTTAAGCAAACAAGTTAGTAAAACTGCTTATTATAGCATACCTATTAATTTAAGCAACAACCCGTTTAACGAATCATTAAAAGAAGCGGCACTAGGAGATATTAGAAGACAGTACCAAGATACATTTATTAATAATGCTAATACTACTGGTGTTATGTTTGGTGCTAACAACTACAGAGACTTAGGGAACATGGTTCCTTATGGTACATCTATTATTCAGAATTCTGCATCACTTGTTTTGCCAGGAACGTTCTTACGTAAATCAGAATATAATATCTTTGATGCATTACAATATAACTCTGAGCAATATGTCAAATACAAACAACTTATAGTACAGACAGTTAACAACACTGAATTTGAACAACGATTTAATCCTTCAGTTATATTAGATACTGCATTAGAAGCAATTACACAAGCAAAATCAGAAGCAGATTCATTCTTCTGGTCTGACATGTTACCATCACAGTCTCCGTTTAAGTCAACATCTTATACGTTTGCAAATGCTTTATCAGAAGCGATTTATCCATTAAGTAAAATATATGATTTTACAAAAGCAAACTATAGCAGTGTATTAGTTTATCTAACACGAACAGAGTCTGGTGTAACAACAACAACTCAATTAACAACTGGCGTAGACTACACAGTATCTGCAACAGAGCCATCGTTGACAGTAACATTGGGATTGATATCTTAAGACATCATAACAATCAAAGAGTATAATCAAACATATGGTTCGTTTGTTCCTAATACTCCAACTAAGTTGGGTACATACCCAGCGTTTATTCCTGGTGTTGTTTTAGATCCTAATTACAAAGTGCCAACATATATGTTGAAAGGACATGATGGTTCGTATACATCTTTGTATACACTTAACTATACTCCAGAAACAGGACTTACTGATTTTAGAGATCAAGCATTATTAGAATTTGAAACTAGAATCTACAACAATATTAAATTAAGTACTATTGTTCCTATTGAAGCATATGAAATCTTACCTGGATTCTTTAGAGAATCTAGTTACAGTAATCCTGACTGGATTAAAATGTACACTCCACGATTCTTAAGTTGGGCTGGACAAAACAGAATTAATTATAAAGACCAACAATACACAAGTTCAGATGAGTTTAGTTTTAACTATTATCAATCAGGCAACAAATTAACTAACACTCCAATCGATCAAGGTTATTGGAGAGGCGTATATCAATACTATTATGGTTCATCACAACCAAACATAGCACCATGGGAAATGTTAGGCTTTGCAGAAAAACCTGCGTGGTGGGAAGCACAATACGGTGCGGCACCATACACAAGTAATAACAGTGTTATGTGGAATGATATTGAAGCAGGAATCATTTATAATACAGGTATTGCAGTAGACGAATTAAAACGTCCTGGCTTAAGTAAAATATTACCAGTCGATGATCAAGGTGAATTGCTTTCTCCTTTGACTGCAATCTTAGGAAACTATACACAAACTACATTTAAAAGAGATTGGAAAGCAGGCGATAATGCACCAGCAGAATTCTCATACAGAAGAAGTTCTTCGTGGCCATTTGATTTAATGCGATTGTTTGCATTAACTAAACCTGCACAGTTCTTTAACTTGGCAGTAGACATAGACAACTACAAGTATAACACAGAATTCAAACAATATCTAGTAAATGATAGAAGTCATTTAATTATTTCTGATGTTGATGTATATGGTTCTGGCACACCAAAGACAAGTTATCTTAATTGGATTGTTGACTTTGAAAAACAACAAGGCATAGATTCTACAAAAGAAATTACAACTGTACTTGCCAACTTAGATGTCAGATTAGTTTATAGACTTGCTGGATACAGTGACAAGACAGCACTCAAGTTCTTTGTAGAAAAAGGAACACCTAACAGTATTAACTCATCACTGCTTATACCAGATGAAAGTTATCAAGTATTGTTACACGATAACCAACCAGTCGATCAGATTATTTACTCTGCTGTCGTAGTACAACAAGTAGCAAATGGTTGGAAAGTATTCGGTAATTCACAAAGTCAAGCATACTTTACAATTGATCAGCCTATATTTAATGGCAACAACTCTGTTTGCGAATACGATAACTTAACTGTTAAAGTTGCTAAAGATTATACAACATCTACTACAGATGAGCAACTAGTTCCTTATGGTACACAGTTCTATACTCCACAAGAGTTATCACAATTCTTGGGAAGTTATGGTGCTTGGACAAGACGTAAAGGAATGCAGTTTGACTACATTGATAATGCTATTGAAATCAATTGGGAATTGATGGTCAAAGAATACATATACTGGGTATCATTAGATTGGTCAAACGGCTCGTTGATCACACTTAACCCAGCGGCACAATATTTAAAGATTAACAAAGACAGTACTATTGTTCAGCCATTAACTATTTCACAAAATAATTTTGTATTGAATCAGAACTTTTATCCTATTGCAATACAAGACATGGGAGTGTCTAGGATTGATACTGCATTTACTGTTACGACAAAAAACGAAGGTGATACATTTGCATATGGACAGTTCAATTTAAGTAACTTTGAACATGGTATTGTATTTGACAACACAACAAACTTTAATGATGTAATCTATAACTTAGTTACTGGACTAAAACAAAATCGTGTTTTCTTACGAGGCACCAAGTCCGCAGAATGGAACGGAACAGTCTTTGCATCTGGATTTATTTATAACCAAGACAATGTAAAAGAATGGGAAACTGGTGTAAAATACACTAGAGGAATGATAGTCACATTCAAAAACAAATACTGGACTGCAAGTAAAATCATTGAACCATCTGCTACATTCAGAGAACTTGATTGGACAGAAACAGACTATGATGAAATACAAACTGGACTGTTGCCTAACTCATCAACTAGAGCATATGAGCAAACATTATATTATAACACAAACAAAGCAAACTTAGAAAGAGATGCAGATCAATTATCATTCTCTCTAATCGGTTACAGACCTAGAGATTATCTAGCACTAATTGATCTTACTGACATTACACAAATCAATGTTTACAAAAACATGATTAAGTCAAAAGGAACTGTTAATGCAGTGTCTGCATTTAAAGGTGCAAACTTACCACAAGGTGGCATTGATTATGATGTTTACGAGAACTGGGGAATCTTAGCAGGACAGTTTGGCGGTACACTGAATAATAACTTTGTTGACTTTAAATTAAATGAAGCATTGTTAACAGGCAACCCAGCAATTACTGCTTTGACAAATGGCGTTGGGACACCAGGGTCACAACAAGAGATAGCAATTTATAATTTGTATAACTATGCTAGACCAATTAGTTCGCCTGACGTATTGCCTACATTAACTAACTCATATACTGAAAACTTATATCCAACAGCGGGATATGTAAATTTCAATGATGTTAAGATGTCATCGTTTTATTACAGTGGCTTACCTAGAGCAGTTAACCAAGAACGTATTAGAGTTCCAATCAGAGACTTTTATGTTAGAGACTATGCATGGTTAGCAAACTTTAAAGCAGACTGGGGAGTCTATGCGTGGAAGCCTATCGCAAGAGTAATAGGCATAACATCAAACACAGACAACACAACAACAATCACATTTGATAAGCCACATGGATTAAAAAGATTAGATCCAGTTAATTTTATTAATGTAGCAAGACCAGTTAATGGTTATTATATTACAACAGAAATTGTAAGTATTACTCAAATCTCTATTAACTTAAACTTGCCAGATGCTGATGATATTATCTTAACTGGTAATGGATTAGGACTTAAGTTTCTTAATCAAAGAGTTAAGACTCCATCAGCAATTACAGACTTAGATTTAAATGAAGCAGAGTTCTCAAAGAACACTGTATGGGTAGACGAAGCACCTTCAGGAGACTGGGGAACATATAGAAAGTCTATCAACTACGCACCACTAGATACACTATCAATAGAAGGAGCAGACACATTTGCAAGTGCTGTTATGTATACTCCTAGAATGGGTTATTTAGTTGGCGATCAGAAAGCAGGGAAAGTTTATCGTTATGGTTACAATACTGTTACTGGAGAGTTTGATCTGGATCCAGGAAGCACTCAAACAGAAGTAGCATCATTTGGTACAACGATTGCGTATTCAGGTAATCTTTTTGCAATTAGTGAACCAACAACTACAACAGGTGGATTAGGATCATCAACACTTAGAATTTATACATTGAATGATACAGTATTAAGTGATGACATTATTCCATTACAATCATTTACTGGTCCAGAGGGTGCAGGCACAAGTCTAGCAATCAGTGATGACCAAGATTGGATATATTCAGGTAGCCCACTATCTAATCAAGTAGAAGTTTATAACAGACAACGTTTACCGTTCACAGCAGGGTTCTTTAATATAGGTGAAACATACGAAATTACATCTTTAGGAACTACAACTGATGATCAATGGAAAGCAATTGGCGCAGTAGAAGGTAAACTAGGCATTAAATTTAATGCGACTGGAGTTGGTACTGGTACTGGTACAGCAGATCAAATCTCTTATGTAGAAATGGCTGAGATCGAAGGAACTATTCCCCCAATCAATGCAGTAGCAGGTGACAACTTTGGCTTTAGTGTATCAACAGATGACAACGGTGATAAGATTGTTGTTGGCGCACCAAACACAGGTTCAGGCGCAGGCACAGATAACTCTGGTGCATCATTTGTTTTCAACAGAGTCGTACAGAATTTTGAATCACAATATAATTCAATTCCCAATCAACCACATCAATTTGATTTAGCATGGACACAAGTATATGTTACTAGAACTGCTACTGGCGTAGCATCGAATGTTATCTCATATACTGGACCGGGAACTATTGCTGACAATGATGCAATTGTTTTCTCAGAGAACGGAACATTTGGAAACTCTGGTATCAACCCAAATCAAGTTTACTATGCAACAGCAACTGGATTAGGAGTTTTCTCACTTAAAGAAAGTAGATCAACTAATACTGTTGTAACATTAATAGATGATCCTGCACTTAGCAGTTCTATCTGGAATCAAGTAGATAGTACAATAACAAAAGTATCAGTTAACGGTACATTTGTTGATGACAGCAATTATGCTGTTGGTGGTGGACAACAAGCCTTAAGATACTTTGGTAATCTAGTAGCAGGTGACATTGTTAAAGTAGACAGTAAAGTAATTATATGGGAACAGTCATTCTTATCAGAAAACGATACACGTGTTGGCGCACAATTTGGCTATGCACTTGATACAACTGCAAACGGCAGTGAACTATTAGTAGGTTCTCCACAAGAAATTATAGTAGAAGGACAAGAAACATTTAATGGTGTTGTATATCGATTCACTAATGCAGGTGGAAAGTACGGAGTAGTATCAGGTACAAACGAATGTACCTTAACTGCAAATAGAACATTATTGATTAACGGTTTCAGAGTTAACTTAACATCTGGTAGTAATGCAACAGCAGTTGCAAACTCCATCACAGGTGCTGGTATTACTAATATCACAGCAAGTGCGACAAGTGACAACAAGTTAATTATTTCTGTCATTAGTTCAGGCTTAAGTCTTGTTAATGAAAGAATCGTTTTACAACAAACAGACTTTGATACATTAACTGAGTTGGGAATCGACTCATATGTTCAAACACAAATTATTAAATGTCCACATAACAAAACTCGTAATGGGTTTGGTGAGACAATTAAATTCAATGAATATGATTCTGTTGTTATTGCCGCTCCATTGGGAGAAAGATTCTTAGGCACAACATTTGATTTCACTGATGATGAAAACTTAGACAACGATACTATCTTTGATAACAATGCAACACGATTTGTAGATGTATATACAAACGCTGGTGCTGTTTACATGTTTGACTTCTTACAAAACTATCAGCCAAGTTTACTTTCTCCTGGTAAATTTATTTACGCACAGAATGTTAATAGCAAAACAGAAAACTACGGCAATCAACCTTTGTATGGAACTGCATTAGACTTTAATAGCAATCAAGTCGTTGTTGGTACGCCTAACTTCTTACCTGGAGATGTCAACGGACAACTTACAGTATACAACAATGAGTCAGGTCAACGTGACTGGAGAATATTTAGAGAGTCAGGCAAAGTTGTTGATATCAACAAGATACAAAACACACAAATTTATAGTGCTGAAACAAACAACACACTAGTTAATTTAGATTACTTAGACCCTATGCAAAACAACTTGCTAGGCGCAGTCAGAGAAAACTTAGATTATGTTTCTAACATCGATCCTGCTAGTTACAATGTTGATCCAGCAAATGTTACTAGTGGTTTAGTTTGGGGTACTGATCATGTTGGTGAACTTTGGTTTGACACAACAAACACACGTTGGGTAAACTATCACCAAGACAACGATGCAGAATACAACAGTAGATATTGGGGTGCCACATTCCCAGGATCAGATGTAGCAGTTTACACATGGGTAAAGAGTAATCAACCACCAAGTCAATACACAGGTTTAGGAACAGTTAAAAATGCTACTGCATATACTATTGAAAGCAAATTAAATGCAACTAACATTGTAGTTCCTGTATACTATTTCTGGGTACGTAATACAAACGTTATCATTACAGACTTAGACAAAACATTATCAGACGGAACATTAGAAAGATACATTAAATTCCCACGTTCTTCAGGCATTGCATACATGGCACCAGTGTTGCCAAATGCATTTGCTATCTATAACTCAGATGAGTTTATTAATGCGAATGATTCAGTATTTCATGTAGGCTTTGCAACAGGCG
>Ga0102812_10001132_pt1 | contig 18561 bp, 14 predicted proteins | sample ColrivemetaGS713_FD_79334 | JGI IMG/M metagenome (GOLD analysis project Ga0102812, IMG submission 79334) | Estuarine microbial communities from the Columbia River estuary - Flood tide ETM metaG S.713 | ecosystem: Environmental > Aquatic > Marine > Intertidal zone > Estuary | place: USA... | reverse complement strand
TGATCGAACAATGACCACCAGGGGTTTGTGGAATGGTATAGGCTGGAAAAACATATTCACCATTACAGCCACTCAAGTTGTAGGGCGTATCGGCTTCGTAACAACGCCAGCCGTAATTCTCGCCACCGGGACTATCCGCAGGCTGAAAATCAATTTCTTCGTAAGCATTCTGCCCTACATCGCCGATCCACATATCCCCGGTTTCGCGGTCAAAACTAAAGCGCCAGGGGTTGCGCAGGCCAATGGCCCATATTTCGTCCCGCACGTCTGCATTGCCCACAAAAGGATTGTCCGCAGGGATCGCATAAGGCACTTCTCCATCAACATCAAGGCGTAGCATCTTGCCTAGTAAAAGGTTCGTGTTTTGCGAATTATTGGGCTGATCACCGGCGCCGCCACCGTCTCCCATCCCGATGTAGAGATAGCCGTCGGGGCCAAATTTGATGCAACCACCATTGTGGTTACCTTGGGTTTGATCAATAAAGATCACCTGCATAGCACTGTTAGGATCAGCGATATTCGGGTCATCTGCGCTCCGGCTGTAACGTACCACCCGGGTATCTCCGGATTGATCGGTATAGTTCACGAAGAAGTAGCCATTATTAGTGTAATCAGGATGAAAAGCCAGTCCTAAGAGCCCGCGCTCACCACCACTATTGGTCAAGCTACTAATGTTTAGGAATGGCGTTGCCAATACCGTTCCGGCCCCATCTATGATTTTTATGCGCCCGCCCTGTTCCACCACAAACAAGCGATCATCCCCTGCGTGGGTGACATCTACCGGGGAACTGAAGCCGGTAGCGTAGGGTACCAATTCGAGACTTTGGCTTTGCAGGAGGAATAAATAAAAGAGGAAAAAGGTCAGCGTAAGTAATTTTTTCATCGCAGGTCGGATGGTTTAAAAGGATTCAAGGAAAGGTAGTCATTTCACCGCAAGGCAACTCCCGTAACCTTAGGATAAGACACGGATCTGACAGATTCCTTGATTCTGTACTTTCTGGCGGATCAGGGGCCGTGCCATCGTGCCTCGGCACCGGGCTGTCCGCTGCTCCGCTCCGTAGGGTCGGGTTTTAAACCCGACCCTACGGAGCGGAGCAGCTACCATCCTTCGTCCTGCCCCCTCCAGGGGCCGCGCTCCGGCCTAAAGGCCTGCGCACTTGTACGATTCCTATTGATCAGTGCCTTCGGTAGAGGTCGTAAGCGGAACAGTAGGACTGCCCTCCCCAAAACAAAAAACACCCCGAAAACAAAAAACACCAACTAACACTCTCCGCTCGGCGTAGGCTTGTTATAAAAACCAGTTTTTTGGTGCAACCAACTAAAAGCTTAGTCACCTTATCGAAAAAAATCGATAAAGCTTTTTTTAGGTAAGATTTTCGCAGGAATCGACAAACCACCTAATATAACGTGAGGTTTAGCTTAGGGGTCGGCGAAGAATAAGTTATCCTTTTCAGGCGAGCCATCTTGCCGCCAGACGAGGCGCGAGGAGGGCGCATAGCCCAGCTACGCAACCGACGAAGCAACGAAGTATGGCGGCAAGAAGGCAGCATCAAATGGGGAAGTTATTCTTCGCCGACCCCTTAGCGCTTGTTCGGGTCTCTGAGTTGTCGCTGGCTCCTCAAAGTTTGCAAACCCAGATTCGACATTACCAAGTACCAAGTACCAAGTACCATGTACCTCCTACTACTCTTCATACAGCCCCGGCTGATCCGACACCAAAGCCACAATCCTCAGGGGCCCACCACTGCCACCAGCTATCTTCATCGGCAAAGCAATGACGTAAGTTCCGACCGGAGGCAAAAGCTCCAGGTTTTCCAGATTCTCAAAACCTAGGATGTTCTCGCCGTTCAGGATTTGGTGGCTTTCAAACAAGGTAGATTGCCCGTAGTCCAGGCTAGGCGTATCCAGCCCAACGGCTTTGATGCGCCGGTTTTTCACCAACCACTGGGCTAAATCTGGCGCGATGCCCGGAAAGTGGAGTTTCGCTACGGCTTCGGGGCCTCGTTCAGCGGTTCCCATATAGGTCTCCCGGTCTGGCCAAAACTTACCGTAACCCGTCCGAAAAAGAACGATAGCGTCTTCTGGTACTTGCCCATAAGTAGCCTCCCAGCCCTCCATGTCGGCAACCGAAATTTGGTAGTCCCGATTTTCCAGTGCTGCCACCGAAACATCCACCACAATGGCTTCCCCGATGCTGCGCTCCAACGGAATCTCATCTACCGACCACTTGCCTTCCGAAAAATGAACCGGCGCATCCAGGTGCGTACCACCGTGCTCCGCCAAACAAAATTGGAACGCAGAATAGTAATAACCACCCTCAGTGATCCCGGCAAAAACGGTATCCAATCGAAAGGATTCCGCCGTCGGCCAGAAGATCGTCTCTTCGGAAAAGGAGTAGGTGAGGTCAATCCATTCCCCAGCAGGAAAAACGGGTCGGGACTCCTTGTCCGTTGCCTGGCAAGCAGTCAGACTAATTATAAGGAGAATAAGTAACCATTTATTCATACGACGCTGTTTGATTTGACTTTAGTCTAATAACCAAAATTAAGCTAAGATAATAAGGATAGGTTACTTATGCTCATCAAAATCATGAGCACAATTTTCTAAGAACCGGACATATGTAGCTTTCGTTTTCGCCAACATGACTACAGGAATTCTTTCGTTGTGTCCGTGAACCGTTTCCAGGTATTTCCGATCAATCAATGTAGGTACACTAGAATAAGCAGTAATCCCTTGATGGCGAAAGACCCCGGAATCATTCGCATAAGGCACTAACATATGGACTACTTCGGCCTCCTCATATTGCGTCTTAATGGCGCTGGCTAAATACTGAAAATAAGGACTTTGATGATCAGAAATTTGTTGTTCAGGCATCGCTAACTCAATACTTATTTTAATATCCGGATGATTTAAACGGTGAGCAAGATCCTGGATAAACACTTCTTGATCAGTATGAGGTAAGAGCCGACAGTCCAGCCAGGCCGTTACGTTCGAAGGGATAGCATTGATGGGGTTTTCTCCACTCTCTAGTCGCGTGAGGGTGGCTGTATTCGTAAATATCGCCAGTAGTTCGGGTTGTTTACGCAACTGCGGAACCAGCAATGGCCGAAAAAACCGCGGGTGCTTGAGAGCAACTGCCTTAATCCCCTTTTCCAATCCTCCTAATTGCCGAAGTACATCCGTATTCAACTTCGTATAAACCACGTGCCTCCGTTTGGATAACAAACGCTCCAATGCTTCCACCATCTCCCGTCCTGCATAACGTAACGGCGTAACAGAACCGTGACGAACGCCTTCAACCGACAAGTCTAGTCGTAACCATAATGAACGCTTGTGGGCTACAGATATCCCAAACACAGGAAGTTCGGAATTGTGGCTAACAATTCCGGTTAAGCCTGATGGCCCTTCCCCTAAGACAACCTCCGCGTGGAGCTGATCTAAATAATTCGCTACAACGTACTCAACACCACCTGAACATTGCGTTTCTTCACAAGAAACGGCCAAAAATGTCACGTTAAAGGGTAATATTCCCTTGGCGTAACGCTCCGCAAAATCAAGCACCGCAAAGAGTTGCGTAACCGCTACTCCTTTGTTATCAAAAGCACCTCTCCCCCAAATTTCCTGGTCAACCAGCGCTCCCGAAAATGCCGGATAATCCCATACTAGCGTATCCCCCGCCGGGACTACATCAATATGATTAAGAAAAACAATGTTCGGAAGGTTACTTTCCAAAGGATAAATGGATGCCGCAAAGTTGAAGTTGCCATTCGTCTGTCCCATCCGTGTGATATGCAGACCGTTTTCTTCGCATATCATTTGTAAAAACAAGCCTGCCTCTTGTTCTTGTCCACTGATCGAAGGGATACTAATATATTTTTGCAGTATGGTGGTTATTTCACTAGCCGTGCCATTTACCAAAATGGTATGGGGAGGTTCCTCCAATTGAGCAAAACTGCTGGTGGCCATCCCCAAATAGACACCGCTAAGCAGAAGGGTTTTTATCAAAATATTCTTCATATCCAGTTACTATTTTCTTAATGGGTTTCACAAGTTGTCCCTAGAAAGATTTAAAGAAATTTCACTGACAAAAAAACTGCCAAAAGTCAACAGCTAAGTTGATTTTCATCAAATACCATACTGCTTACGCGCAGCAGCTATCTGCTCTTCCTCCGTTGTTTCCGGAAACAATAGATAGCGCGGCGCAAGAATCGGCTTAACCTGCTCAACCGATATCAACGTCAGCGTCGCAAACGGAAACTTTCCACCTGTCATTGCTTCCAGCGGTGCGGCCAAATTCGTAAAATCTGCTTCTTCTTTGTCAACAATCCGGGCCTTGCCCTTCAACTGGTAGCCTTTCTGCACTAGGATATCAATAAAGCTCACGGCGACCAAAGGCTGCTGCCGAATATTCTTCACCGTCTGCGGGGAGGCTATATTCGCAATAATGAGCTGATCGTCGCCCCAGAAGGTAAATATTTCCTTGGGGGAAACATTGGGCTGGCCTGCCTTATCCGTGGTCGCCAGCCAGCAGAGGACGCTCTTGGTAATGGAGGTTTTGATTTCGGGGGTTAAGATCATTTTCTATAGTTTTTTCCTTACCGATAATCCCCACAAATAAAATGAGGTGCAACATCCAGCACAGCGTGCTTCAGATTACCCCAGATACCGCTGGGGTGGCCGTAATTGTAGGTGCCCATTTTGGGGCCTTCTTCTAAGTATTCTCCATTGGGCTGCATGATGACCTCACAGGAGCCACCTCTGCCGGTGGGCGATAAGAATTTAAGATTCGGATTCATGGGGTCCGCCACTGGAGCGCCCACCAGATTGGGATAGGGTACGGCAGGTAAAGTTACCGGCGTATTATCCGGCTGATGGAAGATATTTTTACTGGAAGGTTGCAACTCCCAAATCCGCCCAGCCTCATCCTTGTAGGTTGTTCCTGCTACCATCATTAATTGACCTGTAGGAGATTCATTGTACTGGTTACGGTTGAGGTGCCATTCTGAATGACCAGCCCACCAGAGGGCAACCATCAATAACACAATCGAAATAAGCCACATCATCTTCATCATTGTTTGGTTAGATGGTTTGTTTCTTGGATGGTTGGATGGTTCTTACTAAACGAAATTATCATTTTTGCTCCCAAACTTCTCATTCCCTCCCAAACTTACGATCTTAGCCCCACACAATCATCAGTAAGTATTGACTACTATGCAGGAAGCGGCTATCCCCCACCCTTTTATTGTCGTTGAAGGTAATATTGGCGCGGGAAAAACCACGCTGTCCACCATGTTATCACAGGACTTCAACCGGCGGCTGATCCTCGAGGAATTTGCGGACAACCCCTTTCTGCCGTTCTTTTACGAAAATGCTGAACGCTACGCCTTCCCTGTCGAGCTGTTCTTCATGACCGAACGGCATAAGCAATTGCAAGAAGAATTGAGCCAGCCCCAATTGTTCGAAAAAGGGATCATTTCCGATTATATCTTTATAAAAACCTTGCTTTTTGCTCGTAATACACTCAAAAGTGAAGAATTCCGCCTCTTTCAGCGGCTGTTCAATATCCTGAGCACCAATTTCCCCAAACCGGATCTGCTCCTTTATTTGCACCAACCCGTGGAGAAATTAATGGATAACATCAAAAAGCGCGGCCGCGACTACGAGCAACAAATGGACCCCAATTACCTCTTGAAGATTCAACAAGCTTATTTCGATTATTTTCGGACGGTCAAAGACATCCCAATCGTCATCCTGGATGTTCAATCTATAGACTTTGTGCAAAACCCTGAGCACTATCAGTCGATTGTGCAATTATTACAACAATCCTTCCCAGCTGGTATGCACCAGCTTCAGGCAGAGGACTTGTTACCCAAAAAACTGAGCTAGGCTCAAACCTATGAAAATCAACATCCCCGAAAGTCCACAGGAACGCGTCGTCATTATTGGGGGTGGTTTTGCCGGACTGGCCGCCGCCCGCCAACTCGCCAAAGCCAACTACCAGGTTGTTCTTTTGGATAAAAATAACTTCCATCAATTCCAACCCTTGTTTTATCAGGTAGCGATGGCGGGTTTGGAACCTAGTTCTATCGCTTTCCCCTTCCGCAAGCTTTTCCGCAAGCGTAGCAATGTTTTCATCCGGGTGACCGAGGTCCTGTCCATCGAGCCGGAAAACAATCGGGTCATCACTTCCCTGGGCCACTGTAATTACGACCATCTGCTGATTGGTATTGGCGCCGACACCAACTATTACGGCAACGCAGAAGTAGAACGGAACACTCTCTCCATGAAGTCCGTAAGTGAAGCCCTGTACTTACGCAACTCCATTTTATCTGATTACGAAAAGGCCCTGACCACCACCGACTACGAGGAGCGCCAAGGCTATATTGATATCGTCATCGTCGGCGGAGGCCCCACCGGTGTGGAATTAGCGGGTGCGCTGGCCGAGATGAAAAAATACATCATGCCCAAAGATTATCCGGAGCTTAATTGCGACGAGATAGACATCTACCTCATCCAAAGTGCGCCCCAGCTGTTGAAAGGAATGTCAGAGGAATCCTCCGAAAAGTCGCTGGCCTATCTCAAAGACCTGGGCGTAGAAGTTCGCCTCGATACCCGCGTCAACAACTACGATGGGGAATATGCCTACCTCAGCGATGGTGAAAAAATCCGGAGTAACAAGGTCATCTGGGCCGCAGGAATTCAAGGCAACACTATCGCTGGCCTTCCTGAAAGCGCCCTCACTTACGGTCGTCGCCTGGCCGTCGATCGCTTTTCCAGGGTCAAAGACACCGCCAATATTTATGCGATCGGCGATATATCCTACATGGAAGAAGAAGCCTTCCCCCAGGGGCACCCTCAGGTGGCTCAGGTGGCCATCCAGCAGGGCGTCAACCTGGCTCACAACCTCAAGCGGCAGCTCAAGGGCCAGGATTGGAAGCCTTTTGTGTACAATGACAAAGGCTCCATGGCCACCGTAGGTCGCAACCGCGCCGTAGTGGATTTGCCCAACCTCAGTTTTCAGGGCTTCCCAGCTTGGACAGTATGGCTCTTAGTCCATCTATTTGCCATCCTGGGCACCAAAAACAAGGTATTCGTTTTCCTCAACTGGGTCTGGAATTACCTTACTTATGACCAGGGGCTGAGGTTGATTATTAGGGCGAAAGGGAAAGACCAATAACGAAGTCGGTTTTGGTGTAAGGGTTGGAAAAGTGTAAAGGTGTAAGGGGCGTTTGGGTTAAGTAACTTTTACACCTTTACACCCACCCAACTTTTACACCTCCTAAGGTTTCTTCGTCGATTGCCAATTCATCAGCAACCACTTCCCGCGTTTCTTGCGGTACACCGAGGTATAGTACAAGCCAATATTAAAGGGCTCGCCCTCGTACTCCCCTCCTACCATCAGAAGGCCATACAATACCGCTGTTTTGCCGTAAAGGCGAATGCTGCGATCCGATGCCAGCATTTGACTGTAAACGATCTTGCCGCCCGAAACACTGGCAATAAAATCCTGCTTGTTTTCAATCAGCCCGTTAGAATGTAGGTAATAAAGATCATCATCCAGCAAGGTCTGCAAGGCCAAACCATCTTTATCTACCTGCGCCCGAAACCGGGCCGCTTCCGCAGCAAAAACCGCCTGCTCCTGCGCCAGTAAAGCCCCCAAAGGAGCTAAAAGCACGATCAAAAGGATAAGACATCTAGAAAAATCAACTTGCTTCATCATCCTATTTTTAAAACTATGTGTCTATGTGATAAAAAAACACCTCCTTAAATTCCCTTATAATCCCTCATATGGTTCAAAAAAAACCAATCCTTAAGTGCCCTTGGTGGTTCAAAAAAAGCCCCTCCATCCCAGGGAGGGGTTTGGGGTGGGTCCTTATAATCCCTCATATGGTTCAAAAAAATCCTCATGTGCCCTTATGTGCCTAATGTGGTTCAAACAAAAACATCCCATAAGCCAGCCGGAAAGATACCGATTTCCCGGAAAATCCTATCTTAAGCCACCGTTTACAAACCGACCACCACCACAAACGAAAAACAACATGCAAGACAAGGCCATCAAACTGTCGCTTTTTATCAATTATTTTGTCTTTGCCATCCTCCTCAACAGCGTTGGTATCGTGATCCTGAAATCCCAAAATGTCTATGGGGTGGATGAAGTTGCAGCCAGTACCTTGGAGCTCTTCAAAGACTTACCCATTGCTATCGTCTCCTTCCTGGTCGCTTCCTTCCTCCCCCGAATCGGGTACAAAAAGGCGATGCTCGCCGCCCTGGCCATCGTCACCGTGGCTTGTATCTGCATGTACTTTGGTAATTCCTTCTGGTCGGCCAAAATGCTCTTCGCCTCAGTGGGCGTCTCTTTTGCCTTGATCAAAGTATCCGTTTATTCCGTCATCGGCCTCGTCACCGATGGAGAAAAAGCGCACAATAGCCTTATGAGTAATATCGAAGGCGTCTTCATGTTTGGCATCGCTCTGGCGTATTTCCTCTTCCCCGCCTTCAACACCGAGGGCGAGCCCAATGCCTGGCTCAATGTCTATTGGCTGCTCGCCGGATTGTCTATCCTTTCCTTCCTTTTTCTATTTTTCGCCAAATTTGACGAGAACTATGAAATACCAGGATCGGATATTAAAGAAGACTTTATGGCTATGATCCGCCTGATCAGCCGCTTGCTGGTCATCGTTTTCGTCATCAGTGCCTTCCTCTTCGTTATGATTGAGCAAGGTATTATGACCTGGCTACCGACCTTCAACAACCGCGTATTAGAGCTCCCGGAAAACCTCGCCATCATCATGGCCAGTATTTTAGCCATTTCTTTGGGCATTGGTCGTATCATGGCCGGCGTGCTGACCCAGCGTGTATCCTGGATCATCGTTCTTAGTGCTTGTCTAACCGGCGCCATGGCCATGGTATACTTTGTACTCCCCAAAGCAGTAAGCGCAGATATTGGCGTCGTCCAAACCCTGGCGGATATTCCCCCCATTGGCTATGCTTTCCCCTTAGTGGGCCTGTTCATCGCTCCCATCTACCCCTTACTCAACTCTGTGGTCTTAAGCGCCTTACCCAAGAAACTGCACAGCCCTATGTCCGGTCTGATCATCATCTTTTCGGCTATTGGCGGCACGCTGGGTTCTCGCCTGATCGGTATCCTCTTCAAAGAAGTAGGGGCCGAAACGGCCTTTAGCTACACCCTCATCCCCATGGCGATTCTCTTTGTTATGCTCTTCGTTTTGAAAAACCTAACGGATAAAGAAAAGGCACTCTAAATCAAAACAGCTGTGCCCCCACTGCTGCCCAAAAAGGATGAATTTCCACAACCAGGCGACCGGCAAGTACTGCGGGATCCTGGTTAGCCAGTTTTACGGCCTCCTCGTAAGTGGGGGTAGAATAGATGACTACGCCCTGAATACCACTATCATCTGCGAAAGGGCCCGCCAAACAAATTTTCCGCTGCTGCCCCAATTCTGCCAAATGCGCCAGATGTCCTTCCTGAATTTCGGCAGCGGTCGCTTCGTCCTGATCACGGCGAGGGCCCACCTTTAGGAAGCACATAAAGTATTGCTTCATCAAGTAGGTCGTATCTCCAGACTGGTGGGTAAACGTCTGAAAACCCGCAGTATCAACAGGCATCGACTGTCCTCGAAGCCCGTTAAAGCTCAGGCCCAATAGCGTAAAAAGGAGCAGGAAATATAATTTCATCGGCATAAGAGCTTGTTGGGAATTTATAGTCCCTATATCAATTGAGTGTGCTACAAATTAGTGGCATTTCGATAAGTGAGATCAATGAAGGTTCTTCGTCCTTTGGCGTAGCCATTCCTTCGGAGTAGGGCGAATAGGGCGTACCCGCCATAAATGACGGGGAACCAATATACAAACCACTAATTTGTAGCACGCTCATATCAATTACGGGGTGAAAGATTCATCTGTTTGTTGAACTCGGCACTTAGTACGTATTCATTACGGCGTACCAATCCCAACATTTCTTCCGGATTTATCCGCTCAGGATTGAATCGGAACAACCAGTAAGGACTATTTGGTGATAAGCGTTTCACAATCTGCATGTCCTGCTTGGAATACTGAATAATCCAAACGTTGGGGTCTACTTCAGAAGACAAGTTCACCAGCAGTTCATCAGCGATGACATTTTCGGGCATGCCGTAGTTGCTACCTGCCGACTGGCGCTCCCAGCCTCCACTTTCTGCAATCGCCGTGAGCTTTTCTTCCAGTTCCATGATTTTTGCGGGCCGCCCGTCCTTTCCCTTAACCGATTTTGATTGCTCGCCATCGTAAAAGGAGATGGTAACTGTAGCTAAATCAGGAATTTGGGCTTTGTAGGTATTTTGGAAATTCCAAAAGTTAGAAGATTCAAAGTCTTTAATCAGGTTGCGGTAAGTAGTCTGGTCCAGCAGCTTGGTGTGAAGGCCAATACGATTGGTAAACTGCTGGCCTTCGTAGGCCACTACCCCTCCTTCGTAAATGGTGAGTTTGTACACCGGGCAACTGCCAAAGCAAGGTCCTTTAAACATCTCAATCCGTGGATCAAGCTTATCGAGGTCTTTCGTCGTTAAGGGTCGGCAAGTGGCCGCAATAAAGATAAAAGCACTGGCGGCCAGGATGAGGAACTGTAACTTGCGCATAATCAGGGAAACTTTTGTTTGTGTGCAATGATAAACATTTTTACAGTTCTATCATTGACACTGGTCCCTTGTCATACCATTTTGCATCAGATTATTATTATTCACAAATAGAATTTTGTTCGATTCTTAAGGCTGAATCAGTATATCCTTCCCCTTTATCCAAAAGCGTTTAGATCCAATTGCGCTTGGCCTGGATTTTCTTCGTTTGTGGCAACCATTTCTCGCCAGTGTGAGATCAGAAGTGGAGGATGTATATGTAGCCAGTGCTACTCGGCAAAAAAATCAGTCCGTACTGTCACAAAATGATGGTGTAGGTTACTAGGTTTTGAATTTAACTCACAGCCGTCACTTTGGTGGATCAAGAACTACTCATTATGAACGGAGAACGTCTACCTACTGACGCCTTATATGAGTGCCTATTTGTACCCTCATTTTCTGCGCTTCAACAGAAGCAAAACACCTAAAACCCATTTTATTAATCTCACACACTTTGTTAAGTATGAACCTTTCAATTCTAAGAACAACTTTACTGTTCGTGGCATTTGCGGCAGTAAACTGTATCGCTGCGCAAACTACTACCCCCTTCGCTACTCCTCGATTCCTCGGTGGAAGTACCGTTGCAGGAGACACCGCTTACTTTGCCGGAGGAGCTACGAGTGGACTGATGCCATCATCAGTTATCAATCTATACGACCGGATTACGGATACTTGGTCTACTCAAGCATTATCCCAATCAAGAGCTTTGGTAGGCGTTTCGGCAACCAATAAACACGTCTTTTTTGCTGGAGGAGTAGATCCTCGGCCAACTGGAACTTCTCTGGAGATAGTGGATATTTACGATCGAAGCACCAACTCTTGGAGCATCGATACATTGAGTGACCCGGTTGTGCTAAACATGACGGCAGCAAATGATTCTTTGGCTTTTTTCGCGGGTGGCTTGATTGCACCTTCCGGTTTTTTTGCTGAATTGAATGGCCGCGCAAACGTTGATGTTTATAATAGTAATACCAATACCTGGTCTACCCTCGAATTATCGGAGCCACGTGGAGCAGGTGCAGCGGTACGCATTGGGGATTATTTCATTTTTGCCGGAGGACTGATCGATGAAGACACGCCTAGTAAACGGGTGGATATATACAACGCAGCTACCGGCGAGTGGTCCATTGATTCTTTATCCATTGCGCGCTTCTATTTTTCCGGAGTTACTGACGGACAAAAAGCCTATTTTGCCGGAGGCTTAAACACCGAAGGGGAGCATTTTTCAGTAGTCGATGTCTACGACCCTACGACGAGGGAGTGGAGCACACTTTCACTGAGTGCTGCGCGTGGCTTTGTTGCGACTGGATTCAGTTGCGGAAAGCTCATTTTCGCTTCCGGTGCCATCACCAATTGGGAGACCCGTTTCATCACTGAGGCGTTTACCAATCTCGACATTTTTGACCCAGCTACACAAGAATGGACATTTGAGGAACTGGCTCAACAGCGTTATGGTGGTTTTCCGGCTGCTTTTGACGATCAATTTATCCTTGCCTCTGGGTTCTCTACCAACGGAGGGCTAGTCAACACTTCTGTAAAATATACTTGTTCGTTTCTGACGGACACTAGAGAACCTATTGTTGCAGCGGATAAATTCTTTACGCTTAGCCCAAATCCAGTTTCTTCCAATACTCGCCTGAGGTTAAACTGGAACGATCCATCTGAATTAGTAAGTGAACATAAACCCCTCACTTATCGACTCATCAATCAGTTAGGCCAACCAGTCGCTCAAGGAAGTATAGTACAAAATGAGTTGGAGCTCCCCGTGGGGATAACTCCTGGGGTTCACATCCTCCTCGTCAACTCGAGCGCAAATCAATTGGTCTTTTCCGCCAGACTGATTATATACTAGCTGCAGCTCATCGACGGGCAAAAAAATCAGCATGATGAACTTCAAAATCAACCTAATTTCCTCAAATAGAATATCTAAATTCATTAACACGCTATAGGATATTATAGTCCGTCCATATCCTCCAAATACAGTTACACAGGCGATTTCTGATTTTGGTATCCAGTATTCCCTATTTACCCCATATTTTACCTAAGGCATTTGTGGGCTAGCCCCCACTATAACAACATCACTTTTCTTACCTTGTGAACCAACACACACATCATCCTAATGAAGAAGCTAGTTATTTTGTTTTGTTGCTGCTTCGCCTCTTGGGTCGCCGCTCAGGATAATATGGTGACGATTACCCATGTGGATACTATGACGTTTAGCCAGGAGAACTTTGATTTACTAGATCAGGAGATATGGAAAGTTTACTATGCCAGGCGATTTGAAGCAACCTTACCAGTTTTCAAAGCAATGTGGGATAGAGGTATTAGGGATTATGCCGCTACCCAAGATAGTATGGCATACCGATTTCTTTGCTATGGCAAAAGCACCTATGCGCAATGGCTAACTCTTTTAGGAAGATATGAAGAAGGGCTTTATCTTTTTGAGGAAGCACTTACGGAGACCGAAAGCTATTTTGGGCCTATTATGAGATTATCTTATGCATATGTGGGACTTGGTTTGGCCTATTCGCAATTCGGTGATCCTTACCGTGCGCTATGGGCTCAAAACCAAGCAGCTCGTATCATAGATTTGCATATTAAGCCAGGACATCCCAATTACCATTTAGTAGGAAATAAGCTGGGCAATTTAGCGCGTGTTTACGGCGAGTTAAATCAACCTGAAAAAGCCATTCAACTTTTTGAGGATGCCGAAGAAGCTTATCTGACCGCAAATTCCTATTATGGAGCACTATCAACAATTTGGGGTAGAGGAAGAATCGCTGCGCTATGTGGAAATATCGAACTTGCAAGAACGTACGTTCAAAAAGCACATGAATTTCAAAAAAGGTATAGTGTGGATTTGCTAAGTTCGATTATTATTTTAGACACAGAATGCTTTATAGATGTAGAAGCCGGTGAAGCGAGAAAAGCGTTTATAAAATATGCAGAAGTAGAGAAATTAATTGGAGAATACAGCGCTCAAAATGTTAATTCCAGCGGCAGGTATAATTTTGCAAACATTTATTCGGTTTATGCAGGCTTAGCTATTCAACATAATGACATTTTAAAAGCAAATACTTTAATTGCAAAAGGAAAGGAAGCTAACTCAAAGTCAACCAATGATGAAAATAATATTTTGGGGATTAAGTTTCGTCTTTTAGAAGCCCGTATTGCGGCCGCAGAAAAAGACTACGCACATGCTGCCAAAATGATTGAGCGAGTAGTTGGTATATTGACGAATCAAAAAGAGGTTGACTGGCTATCTCCTGAAGTTGATAGTGCTTTACTGGTTCCATCTCCTCTCCTTGCGCAAGCTTTTCGAACCAGCGCAGAAATCCAAGCGTATGCTGGAACATATTCTGTCGAATCAGTTTTAGCTAATTGCGATGCAGGTAAAGCAGTACTTCGCAAAATTCAACTCTCCTACGCGCCCGATGTAGCTATGGATCGTCTGCTTAAGGAAAATCAATCCCTTTACGACCTCTCCATTGAAAAAACCTTTTCTGATGCAAGTACCTTAGGTACATCAAAAAGTGTAGAAGCTTATTTTCTTGCCATTGAGGAAGCTCGGGATCAACAGTTGCTGTCCGCCATTGGTACTCGAGAAGACATAGCCTATGGAATTCCTTCTACGCTTTCGGATGCAGAAAACACGGCCCGTCAGAAACTGCGCGCCTACGAGCGCCTGCTCACCATTGAGCAAGGTAAAAAAGAGAAAAATCAGGACTTGATCATCTCGTATCAAAGTTATCTACGCAGCTCACGCAATACAGTTGATTCCATTACCGCGGTGATCAAAAGATCTTTTCCTGCTTATTATGAACTAAAGTTCAGGGAGCAGCCGCTTAAGTTATCTCAAGTCCAGCAAGTACTCTCTAGAGATGAAGCAATGCTTTGCTATTATCTTACCGAATCTGGAATTTACGGATTAATGATAAGCTCCCAAGAAGCCGTTCCATTTAAATCTGATTTAAAGAGCTATGAGATCGAGGCGTTTATCAAAACTTTACAATCCCCCGTCGTTGCTCCAAGCATAGAGTGGCAACAACAATCCTTTTCGCTTTACGAAAAACTTTTGTCACCCATTAAAGCACGTCCATTTTCTCGCCTCATTCTCGTACCCGATAAAACACTGAATTTCTTGGCTTGGCCAGCCTTACTTACCAGTCTTGGGGGCTCGGGAGCCGACTGGCGCTCCCTGCCTTACTTGATCCGCTCCATCAACTTGCGGCAAGAAGCCTCAGCCGGGGTTTACGTACGGCAACGGGTGACCCGAAACACTCGGCAGATTTACGCCTACGCTGGCTTTGCGCCAGCGTATGATGGTCAGCCTTTCAGTAAGGGCCGCGATTCGAGAAGTACTTATCATTATGACTTATTTTTTCCTGAAGCAGCGCGTCAAATGTCAGGCCCCTTAGTTTACAATGGTGATGAGGTTAGATTTGCTACGTCATTATTTGAAACACCAGTAGCTGAGGTCGGTAGCGGTGCAACTGAGGCCTTCTTTAAGGAAGTAGCCGGGGAGGCTAACATTTTACACGTGGCATCTCACGGCATGACCAGCGCCTACGATCCGGCTGAAAGTCATTTGTTATTCAGCCAGTCTCAAGACGATCAAGAAGATGGTTTACTACACGCGTGGGAAATTTATGGGATGAAAATTCCTGCAGATCTTACAGTACTAAGTGCTTGCCAAACCGGTACGGGTGTTATTCGTAATGGTGCAGGGGTCTTGAGTCTGGCAAGAGCTTTTCGTTATGCCGGGAGTAAAGACGTCGTTATGTCGCTTTGGTCTGTTAATGACCGTTCAACTTATCAAGTAATACGAGAATTCTTTAGTGGACTTAAGCAAGAACGAGACAAAGCTGTGGCTCTTCAGGAGGCTATGATCTACCATCTCAGTACGGAAAAAAATGATGAATACCTTCATCCTTACTATTGGGCAGGTTTTTCTTTAGTTGGTCCGGGAGAAGTTTTGGACGAGGGCAAAATAATGGACAGTAAGTGGTGGATTGCACTGGTAGTCATCTTGCTATTCATGGTAATAATCGGTAAGCGGTTTTGGCTCTGATTAAGTGAGTGTAATGGAAAGACGGGCATTTCAGGGTTCTTCATAGGCTAACTTTGCTACTCTGCTCAAAGCTCTTTCCAAAGCTTCTCAGCGTCAAGTTTGTAAGGTGAGCTTTGCAAATCCAAGATCACACTTAACGCTTTTTTGGCGGATGCTACATCAGACCTTTGCAGGTACGCTAGCGCCTTGTACCAATAGAGCCCCCCCTCGTATTCTATAGTTACGCGCTCTAGATCGGCTAATGCTAAAACGGTATTTTTCGCTCGGAGGTGAAGGATGGCTCGCTCAAAACGTAGACTATCCATGAGCTCATCATCTTCGATGCGTTGGTATAGCTGTAAAGATTCAGGATATTTACGGAGGTAAAGCAATAATCGAGCCGAATCACCCCTGCTTGTAGCTCGGTTCAGCACCAAATTAATCTGTGAAGAGTCTCTTGATATAAGCGTTCGATTTAGTTCAAACGTGTGGCTAAATCGACTAGGTAAAACGCTTTCGGGTAGGTTTAGATTTCCGTACTGCTGTGCTAAGTAAGTTGCAGAATTAGTGCCTGGGCTTGAGAGAAACCAAATACCCAAACCAATTGCAATCATGGCTGCCATGGCTAACCAAGGATAAAGTGAGCGTAAAGGAGACTTAGCAGGAAGCAAAAATGGATGTTCCTCCTCCGCACTTCTTAGAAGCGCCTCAATTTCTGCTCGCTCAGACAATTCGTCCTCTATGCGTTGTTGTACGTTTACCGCATGCTGCAAATCTGGATCAACGGCCAATGCGGATATGAAGGCTGAATACTCACTTTCACTTAACTCGCCGCTCAAGTACTGAGCGATATTATCTTTGGGAATAAATTCCATTTTTTATTGCTTTAATTCCTGGAAAGAAGGATCATCCATAATTAGTTGTCGAAGGCGATTTCGGCAACGATGAACTCTTTGCCTTGCGGTAGCTTCTACTAAATCGAGCGATTTGCTGATTTTAGTGTATGACCATTTCCAAACAAGGGATTGAATAATAAGCTTTCTGCAATCCTCCCTTAGTTTTGCCATGCCAGTATCGACTACTTTTTTGTAATCCATTGCTTCCAATTGGCGATAAATTTCAGGCTCTAATGCTTGTATCGTCAATTCATCTTCTGTGACATTTGGCGTCCTTTTTTTTCGTCGACAAATTATCAAAAATTGTCTCCAACAAATGGATCTCAGGTAAGTCTTATACGTGGCTGTATGCAATTCTAATACAGCTTTCGGTCTATTCTTCAACTCGGCATATATCGCTTCTTGAAATAGGTCTTTTGCCTCTTCTAGCGTAGCGCCCCACTGGGTCATAGTATACAACAATGAAGGTCTTACCTCTTTGTATAGGTACTTCACTGCCTTACCGTCTCGTTTTGCTAACCCTGTGATGAGTTCTTCGTCCGTCATAGTGCAAGTTGAATTTCAGATTTAAAAGTATTACTTTAATCCAATATAAAACAGCAATTCTCACTTTGGCTTTTGACAACCAATACTAATTTCAGAATTAGGAGGTAATTCATCTTTTCCTACAAAAAAAGAAAAAAGCCACTTACAATTAAAGCATTGTTTATCAATACAATATGGATAATTAGTGCTTTTTTTAAGGACGACCTACTACCTATCACAACATCACTCTCCTCACCTGCCGAAGCATCCCCGTTTCCGCAACCAAAAAATGCATTCCAGCGACAGGACCGGACACCTGTCTCGTAATGACGCCTTTCAACTCAGAATCCCACGAGGTTACTTCTTGCCCCAGCACGTTGTAGAGGGTCCAGTGCAGCTCTGATTCCAGCGCTTCCAATATTAATTCACCATATTGTGAGTTAACTATTTTAAACAGATGATCTACCTGTTGTAGCTCCTCTGTTCCTACAACACACTGCGCGATACAGTCCGGGTTCAACAACCCGGGGCGATAGGTTTGCAGGGCCTCCCATACACGATTTTTTTGCCCCTGGGTAAACATGATCGCACAGGCATCCTCCACAAAACCCATGAAATTCTGGTAGTTATCCGGCCCGCCAAGGCCAGGGCAACTGTCTTGGTTTCCTCCAGGACACAATCCCGCGTAGGTCCAGGTTTGCTTTTCAGTATCGTCTACGAGATCATCGTATACGGGGTCGGAGCAACAGATGCCGGGGCTACAATTCGGAGGAGGAACCACATTGCCCCAGGGATGCAGAAGATTGAGATAATGGCCAATTTCGTGGGTACAGGTACGTCCCAAATCATAAGGAGTAGTGGCCGTACCGCCCCGGCCAAAGCGATCATATTGGATATATACACCGTCTTCTGCCCGGGGTACTTCGCCGCTGGCTATTTCCGTGGGAAAAATGCCTATCCCCGCAACACTGTTCAAATCAAGGTCGGCCACCCAGATATTGAGGTAGCAATCGGTACACCAGGCAGAACTCCCCCCCAGATCATCGTAACAAAGGTTGCGGCGACCATCGGTAAAAGTGCCCCCAATACCGTCTATCGAAGTGGATTGAAAAATAATGCCAGTATGCGGGTTCCCCAATGGATCTTGATCCGCAAGGACAAAGTTGATTTCCAGATCGGCAAACTTATCCTGATACCAAAAGATAAGCTCGTCCAGGTCAGCATTCGCTGCCCGAAAATCTTCGTTAAGCACTTCAATTTGCGAGTTGATCTGGGCCTCGGTCAGTCTTTGGTCGTCATTGAAATAGACATTATGCACCACGACCGGAATGGTGATGGCCGTCACTGGAGAGACGGCCTGTACTGCCTTCGGGGAAGGATTCGCTACTCGACTGGCGCACCAGTCTTGGGCTGTAAGATG
>Ga0102812_10001131_pt1 | contig 18562 bp, 14 predicted proteins | sample ColrivemetaGS713_FD_79334 | JGI IMG/M metagenome (GOLD analysis project Ga0102812, IMG submission 79334) | Estuarine microbial communities from the Columbia River estuary - Flood tide ETM metaG S.713 | ecosystem: Environmental > Aquatic > Marine > Intertidal zone > Estuary | place: USA... | reverse complement strand
TACCACACCGATGACGAGGCGTTTGATATCTGGCATACGCAGATCGGCCTACCGGAATCGCGCATCATCCGCATCGGTGACAACAAGGGCGCGCCGTTTGCGTCGGATAACTTCTGGCAGATGGCCGATACCGGTCCCTGCGGGCCCTGCACCGAGATTTTTTTCGATCATGGCGACCATATCGCCGGCGGTCCGCCCGGTTCTCCGGATGAAGACGGTGACCGCTTCATCGAGATCTGGAACAATGTATTCATGCAGTTCGACCGGCAGCTCGACGGCACCCTGCTGCCGCTGCCGGCGCCCTGCGTCGACACCGGAATGGGCCTCGAGCGCATCGCCGCCGTACTGCAGCATGTGCACAGTAACTATGAAATCGATCTGTTTGATCATCTGATCCGTACCGCGGCGGCATTGACGGATACCGCTGATCTCGGTAACAAGTCACTGCGTGTCATCGCCGATCACATCCGCGCCTGCAGTTTCCTGATTGTCGACGGCGTTCTGCCCTCCAATGAAGGCCGCGGTTACGTGCTGCGACGCATCATCCGCCGTGCCGTACGCCATCTCTGGAAGCTCGGCGCTCTGCGTCCTGAAGGCCTTTTCTGGCGCATGCTGCAGCCTTTGGCTGAAAAAATGGCCGGAGCCTATCCGGAACTGGAAAGCAAACGTGCGCTGATCGAGCAGGCACTGAGGGCCGAAGAAGCGGCCTTCGCGACCACGCTCGATGCCGGCATGTTCCGTCTGGACGGTATGCTGGCCGATGGCGCCGATGCTGTCAGCGGCGAACAGTTGTTCCTGTTGCACGATACATTCGGCTGCCCACCCGATCTGATCATCGATATCCTGCGTGAGCGTAGCCTGGACCCAGCGCCGGATGCGATGGAACAGTATGAAACCTTGATGGATCAGCAGCGGGATCGTGCCCGCGGTGCCAGCAAATTCGCCGGAACGGTCGGACTGCCCGCCGAGATGGTCGCCAGTCTGCACCCTACCGAATTCAAGGGTTATGAAAAGCTCGAATGCGATGGCTGCCGCGTGGTGGCACTGCTCCGTGATGGCAATCCGGTTGCGGTACTTGAAGCCGGTCAGCGCGGAATCGTTCTGCTCGACAAAACGCCGTTTTATGCCGAATCCGGCGGTCAGATCGGTGATGCCGGCGTGCTGTGCGCATCCACCGACGTGCGTTTCTCGGTCGAAGATACCCAAAAGCTGTCCGCCATCTTCCATGGCCATGTTGGGGCGCTTGAGAGCGGCCGCATCACCCTCGGTGACAAGCTTTCCGCCCGCGTCGATGCCGGTCGCCGCCAGTCGACGGTCACCAACCATTCGGCGACCCATCTGTTGCACGCGGCGCTTCGAACTGTGCTCGGCGAGCATGTCAGCCAGAAAGGATCACTGGTGACACCGGAGCGCACCCGTTTCGACTTTTCGCATTTCCAGGCGGTTACGGCCGAGCAGCTGCAGCGCATCGAAGAAATGGTCAATAGCGAAATCCGCCGCAATGCCGAAGCCGAGGTCCATCATATGGGCATGCAGGAAGCCCTCGATTTCGGAGCGATGGCGCTTTTCGGTGAAAAATACGGCGAGCGCGTTCGCGTTCTGCGGATGGGTGATTTTTCGACCGAACTTTGCGGGGGTACCCACGTGCATCGCACCGGCGATATCGGCGTGTTCAAGATCCTGTCCGAAGCCGGCGTTGCCGCTGGCGTACGCCGGATCGAGGCAACCACGGGCGCTCACGCGGTGGCGGCGTTCAAACACAGCGAATCGGTATTGCAGAAAGCCTCGGACCTTATCGGAGCCCGTGGCCATGATGTCCTTGATAAGCTGAACCAACTGCTTGACCGTCAGAAGAAACTTGAACTGGCACTCGATGCCTACAAGGCCAAAGCGGCATCCGGTCAGAGTGCCGAAATGGCCGCGCAGGCAATTGATGTTGCCGGCATCAAGCTGGTCAAACTGCGTATCGAGAGCGGCGACTCCAAAGGTCTCCGTGAACTGGTCGACAATCTCAAGGTCCAACTTCCGGATTCGGTCATTGTTCTGGCCGCCGCGCAGGATGGCAAAGCCTCGCTGGTCGCCGGCGTGCAGGGCAGGGCGCAGGCCAAACTGAAGGCCGGTGACGTATTGGCGCATATTGCTGCCCAGATCGGCGGCAAAGGCGGTGGCCGTGCGGATTTTGCCCAGGGCGGCGGCGAGGATGGTCCGGCGCTGCTCAAGGCCATGGCGGAGCTGGATGGCTGGCTGGCTGGCCGTCTGGCCTGAGTCATTTGCCCTTGGCCCGAATGTGGTCTAGGATTTGCTTGCGACAATGGAATATGGTTGCGCGACAAAAGGAGTAGGTGCATGTTAATCCTGACCCGACGTGTCGGAGAAACGCTGATGATCGGCGATGAAATCACCGTGACCGTGCTCGGCGTGAAAGGCAATCAGGTCCGTCTGGGCATCACTGCGCCCAAGGATGTGGGCGTGCACCGGGAGGAGATTTACAAGAAAATCGGCCGGGATTCCGCCGATAACACCGAACCGAAAGCAGATTGAGGTTTACCGGAACGGCCAAAAGCCGTATCATGGTCAACCTGTGCGGCGCTGCCGTTTCAGACCCCGGAGAGATGCCCGAGAGGCTGAAGGGGCTCCCCTGCTAAGGGAGTATAGGGTCAAAAGCCTTATCGAGGGTTCGAATCCCTCTCTCTCCGCCAACTTCCAAAAAACCACCCTTGCGGGTGGTTTTTTTGTGGAATTCACAGTATCCGGACGCATCGTCTCTATCGGCGGCGGTATGATGGTTTTCCGCCAACTCGTAACGTTCCCGTATGTCCTTCCGAAATCCAAGCCGCCGCCGTTTCGTTCAGGGTCTTGCCGCCGGCGGAATTATGGCCGGTTTCGGCGCCTGGCCGGTGTCGGCGCGCGCAGGGCAAGGCGCTCCGATACTGCGCAGCACCGATCTGCATCTGCGGATTGGCGAGATGCCGGTCAATTTCACCGGTAAGAACCGGACCGCGGTGACTGTCAACGACAGCCTGCCGGCCCCCGAAATACGCTGGCGTGAAGGCGATACCGTGACCGTGCGCGTCGACAATCTGTTGCCGCGCGGGTCCCTGTTCGGCGACACGACCTCGATCCACTGGCATGGCATCCTGCTGCCGGCCAACATGGACGGCGTGCCGGGCATGAGCTTCGACGGCATCCGCCGCGGTGAATCCTGGCTTTACCGCTTCCAGCTCAAACAATCCGGCACCTACTGGTATCACAGCCATTCCGGTTTCCAGGAGCAGGCCGGTCTTTACGGGGCATTGATTGTCGAGCCGCGGGAGCCGGAACCATTCAAGTACGATCGTGACTATACGGTTCTGCTCAGCGATTGGACCGATTTATCGCCGGCGGATCTGTATGTCCGGCTGAAGAAGATGTCGAGTTACGATAATTACGGCAAGCGCACGGTCTCCGACTTCCTGCGCGATGCCGATAAGAAGGGGCTGGCTGAAACGCTGGATGACCGCGGGGCCTGGGGGCGCATGCGGATGACACCGACCGACCTTTCCGACGTCAATGCCAACACCTACACCTACCTGATGAACGGAACCACCGCACTGGGCAACTGGACAGGCCTGTTCAAGCCGGGTGAAAAAGTGCGGCTGCGATTCATCAACGGTTCGGCGATGACCTATTTCGACGTGCGCATTCCGGGACTGAAGATGACCGTGGTCGCCGCCGACGGCCAGAACGTGCATCCGGTCACCGTTGATGAATTCCGCATCGCCGTTGCGGAAACCTTTGATGTCATCGTCGAGCCATCGGGCCAGGATGTGTTCTGCATCTACGCTCAGGATATGAGCCGGACCGGCTTCATCAGCGGTAGCTTGGCAGTACGCGAGGGCCTGCGCGCACCGGTGCCGGCGCCCGATCCGCGCGTGATTCTCAGCATGGACGATATGGGCCATGGCGACATGGACCATTCTTCGCATGGCGCATCTGCAACCCCTGATGGTTCTGCAGGCATGGATCACAGCGGGCACAATATGGCCGCGATGGCGGGCATGGATCACGGCGGCGCAGAAATGCAAAAACACCCCGACAGCGAAGCCGGCAATCCCTTGGTCGACATGCAGACCATGGTGCCGGTGCCGAAGCTGGATGACCCGGGCATCGGCCTGCGCGACAACGGCCGGCGCGTACTTTCCTATGCCGATCTGCACAGCAGTTTCGAGGATCCCGACGGACGCTGGCCGAAGCGCGAAATTGAATTGCACTTGACCGGACACATGGAAAAATTCGCCTGGTCGTTCGACGGCATTCCTTTCGCCGGTGCCGAGCCTTTGAAGCTGAACTATGGCGAGCGCGTCCGCATCGTGTTGGTCAATGACACCATGATGACCCACCCGATCCATCTGCATGGTCTCTGGAGCGATCTGGAAGACGACAAAGGCGCCTTCATGGTGCGCAAGCACACCATCGACATGCCTCCCGGCAGCAAGCGCAGTTACCGTGTGCGTGCCGATGCGCTGGGCCGCTGGGCCTACCATTGCCATCTGCTGTACCACATGGAATCGGGCATGATGCGCGAAGTGCGGGTGGTCGAATGAAACTTTTGATGTTCGGTCTTTTCGCCGCATGTGCGCTGCCTGCAATGGCGCAGGACAGCACGGAATCCAGTCCGGATGATTTCTGGAACATGGAAACCCCGAAAACGCCGATTCCGCCGGTCACCGATGCAGACCGGGCCGCGGCATTCCCGCCCTTGGCGCTTGACCATGCGCATGCCTCGGAATGGCAAAGCAAAGTGCTGATGGAACGGCTCGAGTTCTGGGATGCCGAGCCGGGCACCGGTCTGGCTTGGGAAGGCAAGGCATGGGTCGGATCCGACATCAACCGGCTCTGGCTACGCACTGCCGGAGAGCGTGTTGCCGCTGAAACCGAGGCCGCCGATGTGGAACTGTTCTACGGGCATGCAGTTTCTGCCTGGTGGGATGCCGTGCTTGGCGTGCGCCATGACATCAAGCCGGGGCCGTCGCATGACTTTCTGGCCATCGGCCTGATTGGTCTTGCCCCTTACAAATTCGAGGTCGAGGCAACCGCCTATCTGGGGCAGGGCGGCCAGCACGGGCTGCGCCTCGGTGCCGAGTATGAGACTTTGCTGAGCAGCCGTTGGATGCTGCAGCCCTCGCTCGAGGCCGAGTTTTACGGTCAATCCGATCCGGTGAGCGGCCTCGGCGAGGGTTTGAATTCTCTCGAGGCCGGTCTACGACTGCGTTATGAAATCAGCCGAAAATTCGCGCCCTATCTCGGTTGGAGTTATGTGCGGTATTTCGGTGAAAGCGCCGACTTGCGGCATTTGGCCGGCGAGCCGGTCCGGGAAAATCAGTTCGTGGCCGGCTTCAGGGCTTGGTTTTAAGCGGAATCCTGAATATTTCCGGCCTTAACCGCCGATGACTTGCCGCAAATGGCGGTTGACGGCAAAGCCGCTTTCATTCATAATTTCATCCCTCAGCGCGCCCGTAGCTCAGCTGGATAGAGCAACAGGCTACGAACTTGTAGGTCGGGAGTTCGAATCTCTCCGGGCGCGCCATTTTTCAACAGCCCGTCGGGGTTTAGCGCAGTCTGGTAGCGCATCTGGTTTGGGACCAGAGGGTCGGGGGTTCGAATCCCTCAACCCCGACCAATCTGATGCACGAAAAGGCTTCCCTGAAACCCCGTCGTGGTGCAGAATCCCCTTTGAGCGCCTGTAGCTCAACTGGATAGAGCAACGGACTTCTACTCCGTTGGTTGGGGGTTCGAGTCCCTCCGGGCGCGCCAGTTTCTCCAGTGGTGGATGTAGCTCAGTTGGTTAGAGCATCGGATTGTGATTCCGAGGGTCGCGGGTTCAAATCCCGTCTTCCACCCCAGTTCAAATTACGGCATAATAGCGGCAGTCCGTTGTTGTAACGAAACGGCGTTGGTCCGCGCTATGCGAGCCCCGGTTGCCCGGGTTCCGAGCCGTCCGGCGTCCGAATCATCTGCTCGGTCCATGCGAAAGTGGCGGAATTGGTAGACGCCCTGGATTTAGGTTCCAGTGGGGCAACCCGTGAGAGTTCGAGTCTCTCCTTTCGCACCATCAGCATGGAAGGGTGCTTCAGTCGTCAAGCCCGCTTTCCGCGGGTTTTTTCATTTTTAGCTGCGCAATGCGCATGTAGGAGTTGTAATGCAAATTTCAGTCGAAAACACCAGCACGCTCGAACGCCGCATGACGGTTTCAATTCCTTCCGACCGTCTTTCCTCGGTCATCGATGGCCGGCTTCGCGATATGGCCAGCAAAGCCAATCTGAAAGGTTTTCGTAAAGGCAAGGTACCGACCAAGGTGATCGAACAGCGTTTCGGGCCGCAAGTCCGTTCGGAAGCTTTCGGAGAGCTGATCCGTGCCAGTTTCGATCAGGCCGTCCGTCAGGAAAACGTCCGCATCGCCGGCCAGCCGAGCATCGAAGCCGAGCCGACCGAAGCCGAAAATGAAATCCGCTATACCGCGACTTTCGAAATCGTCCCGGATTTCGGCAGCATCGACGTCACCCAGCTGCAGGTCACCCGCGTGCAGGCAAACGTCGCCGATGCCGATATCGACCACATGATCGACACCCTGCGCCAGCAGCGACGTACCTGGGAACCGGTCAGCCGTGCCGCACAGGTCGGTGATCTGGTGGCCGTGGAAACCTTCGCCAGCACCGCCGCCGCGCGCGTACCCGAAGAAGGTACCGAGAAGGGCGCTACCGTACTCGGTTCGGGCGTGATGTTTCCGGAACTGGAAGCCCAGCTGTCGGGCATGAACGCCGGCGAGGAACGTTCGGTTGAAATCACTTTCCCGTCCGACTGGCGCGTTCCGGCGCTGGCCGGCCAAGCTGCCAATGTCACCATCAAGGCCACCCAGGTGTCCGAACCGCGCATTCCGGAAGCCGATGAGGCCTTCGTCAAAAGTTTCGGCGTCAAGAGCGGCAAGCTCGAAGTGTTCCGCAATGAAGTGCGTGCCAATCTCGAACGCGAACTGAAAGGCATGCTGATGAGCCGCCTGCGTGCGGAAGTCGCCCAGAAACTGGTCGCCGCTTACAGCCACGTCGAACTGCCGGCCAAGATGATCGAGCAGGAAGCCCGCAAGCTGGCTGCCAATGCCCAGGAACAAGCCCGCCAGCAGGGTCAGGCCGATGCCGTGTATCCGTTCGACCAGTTCATGGTGCCGGCCCGTAACCGTACCGCCGCCGGCCTGCTGGTGGGTGAAATTGCCCGCCAGAACGCGCTTCAGCTGGATTTCAACCGCGTCAAGGAAACCCTGTCCCTGATTGCCTCGACCTATGAAGAACCGAAACAGGTCATTGAATTGTACCGAAACGACCCCAACTTAATGTCAGGGCTGCAGAACCGCGTGATGGAAGAGCAGGTCATCGACTGGGTCGCCGAGCGCGCACAATCGACCGATCAGGAACTTTCCTTTACCGAGGCGATGCGTCCGGTTTAATCTACCCTGACCACTGCGCATTCGAAGGAGACCGCCATGGCCGTTACTGAAGGACTCAACCTGATCCCCATGGTGGTCGAACAGACTCCGCGCGGTGAACGCTCGTTCGACATCTACTCGCGTCTGCTGAAAGAGCGCGTCATTTTTCTGGTGGGCCCGATCGACGATTACGTGGCCAATGTCGTCGTCGCGCAGCTGCTGTTCCTTGAAGCCGATAATCCGGAAAAAGACATCAGCCTTTACATTAACTCGCCCGGCGGTGTGGTCACTGCAGGTCTGGCGATCTACGACACCATGCGTTTCATCAAGCCGGACGTCTCGACCATCTGTGTCGGTCAGGCCTGTTCGATGGGTTCCTTTCTGCTGGCCGCCGGCACCAAGGGCAAGCGTTACATCCTGCCGAATTCGCGGGTGATGATTCACCAGCCGTCCGGCGGCACCCAGGGTCAAGCCAGCGATATCGCGATTCAGGCCAAGGAAATCCTTTACTTGCGCTCGCGCCTCAACGCTGAACTGGCGGCTAACACCGGCCAAGCCATTGAAAAAATTGAGCTTGATGTCGAGCGTGATTACTTCATGGCCGCAGAAGAGGCCAAGGCCTACGGTGTCGTCGATGCCGTTATCGATCGCCGCCCTGCAGACAGCATCCAGCCGGCCTGACCCCTATTTCCCGGGTACTTTCACCCTGAGCCGCTTGTGATATGCTCAGGGTGGGTGTCCTTTGCCGAACACGACCTATGACCGACGACCGTAAAACCCGCTCCGGTGACACGACCAAAATCCTGTATTGCTCGTTCTGCGGCAAGAGCCAGCATGAGGTCACCAAACTGATTGCCGGCCCGAGCGTGTTCATCTGCGATGAATGCGTGGCCCTGTGCAACGACATCATCCGCGAGGAACTCCAGGAAAAAGCTGGTTCGGCCCGTAGCCACCTGCCGAAACCGAAGGAAATCCTCGAGGTTCTCGACCAGTACGTCATCGGTCAGCCGCGCGCCAAAAAAACGCTATCCGTGGCCGTCTACAACCACTACAAACGCATCGAGTCCCGCGCTAAAAATGACGATATCGAGCTGTCCAAGTCCAACATCCTGCTGATCGGGCCGACCGGTTCGGGTAAGACCCTGTTGGCCGAAACGCTGGCCAGGCTGCTCAACGTGCCGTTCACCATCGCCGATGCTACAACGCTGACCGAAGCCGGCTATGTCGGCGAGGACGTCGAGAACATCATCCAGAAGCTGCTGCAGAAATGTGATTACGATGTCGAAAAGGCGCAGTCTGGAATTGTCTACATCGATGAAATTGACAAGATTTCACGAAAGTCGGAAAACACCTCAATCACTCGGGATGTTTCCGGTGAAGGCGTCCAGCAGGCCCTGCTCAAACTGATCGAAGGCACCGTCGCATCGGTGCCGCCGCAGGGCGGACGCAAGCATCCGCAGCAGGAATTCCTGCAGGTCGATACCAAGAACATGCTGTTCATCTGCGGTGGTGCGTTCGCCGGCCTCGACAAGATCATCCAGCAGCGCAGCACTGAGTCCGGTGGCATCGGTTTCGGCGCCAAGGTCAAATCCTCCGAGCGCAAGATGGATCTTTCCAAGCTGCTGCACGACGTCGAGCCGGAAGATCTGATCAAGTTCGGACTGATTCCCGAATTCGTCGGCCGTCTTCCGGTGGTGGCCACGCTCGAAGAGCTGGATGAGGCCGCCTTGGTCAAGATCCTGACCGAACCGAAAAATGCCATCAGCAAGCAGTTCAAGAAGCTATTCGAAATGGAAGGCGTCGAACTGGAAATCCGGCCGGATGCCTATGCTGCAGTGGCCCAGAAGGCGATGAAGCGCAAAACCGGCGCCCGTGGCCTGCGTACCATCTTGGAGTCGGTCCTGCTCGATACCATGTACGAGCTGCCGTCGCTGGAAAATGTCAGCAAAGTGGTGGTCGACGAGTCGGTCATCAACCATCAGGCCGAACCCTACCTGATTTACTCCAACAGCAGCCCTCAGAAAGCAGCCTCCGGCGAGTAAGCCTCCCTTTTCCGGCGTGAAATCAAACGGAGTCTGAGGCTCCGTTTTTTTTGCGGCTAGGTACTTGCAAGACGCCCCGAAAAGCCCCATAAAGGAGGCATGGCGGGAATTTCCGCAATGGAGTCGATATGGATAAAAAACAGGCAAGCGTTACCCTTCTGCCCGTGCTTCCCCTGCGCGATGTCGTGGTGTATCCGAACATGGTGATCCCGCTGTTCGTCGGCCGTGAGCGGTCCATGAAAGCACTTGAATTGGCGATGGAAGGTCCAGACAAGCAGATCGTGCTGTTGGCCCAGCGCAGCCCGGATATCGATGATCCGCAGGCCGAAGATCTTTACGATATCGGTACCGTTGCCACGGTCATCCAGCTTCTCAAGCTGCCGGACGGTACCATCAAGGTGCTGGTGGAAGGTATTCAGCGCATCAAGGCTTCCGACATCGTCCTGAAAGACGACACCCTGATGGCGAACGCCTCGGAGATTGAAATCGTTGCGGTGAAGGATGCGCGCGAGGCGGAAGTGGCGCAGCGCAGCCTGCTCAGCCTGTTCGAACAGTATGTGAAATCAAACCGGAAATTGCCGCCGGAACTCCTGGCAACGCTTGCAGGAATTGATGATCCGAGCCGCTTCGCCGATACGGTGGCGGCACATCTGAGCGTCCGTCTGGCCGATAAACAGCGTCTGCTGGAGACGGCAGCACCCGAGGCACGCCTCGAAATGCTGATTGGTCTGGTTGAAGGCGAGATCGATGTCCAGCATATTGAAAAGCGTATCCGTTCGCGCGTGAAAACGCAGATGGAGAAAAGCCAGCGCGAGTATTATCTCAATGAGCAGATGAAAGCCATCCAGAAAGAACTCGGTGATTCCGAGGATGCACCCAACGAGCTCGAAGAACTGGCCCGAAAAATCGCCGAATCCAAGATGCCGAAGGCGGTCGAAACCAAAGCAAGGAATGAACTCAACAAACTCAAGCAGATGTCGCCGATGTCCGCAGAGGCATCGGTAGTCCGCAATTATCTCGAATGGCTGGTCGGTGTGCCCTGGGAGAAGCGCAGCAAGGTGCGCAAGGATTTGAAGCTTGCCCAGCAGGTGCTCGATGAGGACCACTACGGCCTGGAAAAGGTCAAGGACCGGATACTGGAATACCTCGCTGTTCAGGCGCGTGTCCAGAAAATGAAGGGTCCGATTCTCTGTCTGGTCGGCCCTCCGGGTGTCGGCAAGACCTCGCTCGGCCAAAGTATCGCCAAAGCCACTAACCGTAAATTCGTCCGGATGGCTCTTGGTGGCGTACGCGATGAAGCCGAGATCCGTGGCCATCGCCGGACTTACATCGGTTCGATGCCGGGCCGCATCGTGCAGAACCTCAACAAGGTCGAAAGCCGGAATCCGCTGTTCGTGCTCGATGAGATCGACAAAATGAGCAACGATTTCCGCGGCGACCCGGCGGCGGCCCTGCTGGAGGTGCTGGATCCGGAGCAGAACCATAACTTCAACGACCATTATCTCGAGGTCGATCTGGACCTGTCCGAGGTCATGTTCATCTGCACCTCGAACTCGATGAATATCCCGGGTCCGCTGCTAGATCGCATGGAGGTGATTCGTATTCCGGGGTACACCGAAGAAGAAAAGCTGAACATTGCTGTGCGTTACCTGCTTCCGAAGCAATTAAAGGCGAGCGGACTTAAGGACGGCGAACTACGGATTGATGCCGAAGCCATCCGCGACATCGTGCGCTATTACACGCGCGAATCCGGCGTGCGCTCGCTCGAGCGCGAGTTGGCGAAAATCTGCCGCAAAGTGGTGAAAGAAATCGCCTTGTCCGGCCCGGTGAAGAAAACTAAACCCGCAAAGAAAACCAAATCGTCGAAATCTCCGGCTTTGAAGAAAGTTGATTCCGTAAATCTCGACCGCTATCTCGGTGTGCGCCGTTTTGATTTCGGGCGCGCCGAAGAGCAGAGCGAGATCGGCCTGGTTACCGGTCTTGCGTGGACCGAGGTCGGCGGGGAGCTGCTGCAGATCGAGGCAACCCTGATGCCGGGTAAAGGGCAGCTGATCCTGACCGGCCAACTCGGTGATGTGATGCAGGAGTCCGTGAAAGCCGCTTATACCGTGGTCCGTGCGCGCAGCCTGCAGCTCGGGCTGGATGTTGATTTCCACAACAAGCTCGATACCCACGTGCATGTCCCTGAAGGCGCGACACCCAAGGATGGACCGAGCGCGGGCATCGCCATGGTGACGGCTTTGGTCTCCGCGCTGTCGAAAGTGCCGGTCCGTGCCGATGTCGCGATGACCGGTGAAATCACGCTTCGCGGCCGCGTGCTGCCGATCGGTGGATTGAAGGAAAAACTCCTGGCGGCCTTGCGCGGCGGTATCCGCACCGTACTGATTCCCGAAGAAAACCGCAAAGATCTGGCAGATATTCCCGAAAACGTCACCCGCGACCTGGAAATCGTCCCCGTCAAATGGATCGATCAGGTGCTGGATATCGCCTTGGTCAAGCCGCTTTCGGAACCGCAAAAAATGCCTGCTGTCAAGAAAAAAGTCGCGAAATCGCGTACAAAACAATTGCAATCCGGCCTGCGCCCGCACTAACCGGTAAAAAACCTGTAAAGCCTGCAAATAAAGGCTTGCAGGGTATTGCGCATATCCACATTCACTGGTATAAATTGCTGTAACCGTGCTCCAGACCGCAATTCTAGGGCTTCGGCGATATGGTTAGGTTGTGGCCCCGCCCCGACTTAATTTCTACATTTTTCTTTCGCGAATAATCGCATTTGGGAGATTTATCAAAATGAATAAAGCTGAATTTATTGCTTCCGTAGCCGAAAAGACCGACCTGTCCAAAGCCGCCGCCGCAGGCGCCGTGGATGCCGTCATCGAAGTGATCACCAAAGCCCTGAAAAAAGGCGACACCGTGACCCTCGTCGGCTTCGGTACGTTCTCGGTGCGCAAGCGCGCTGCCCGTCAAGGCCGTAACCCGCAGACCGGTGCCACCATCAAGATCAAAGCCTCCAAGAACCCGGGCTTCAAAGCTGGTAAAGCACTGAAAGACGCCGTCAACAAGTAATCCGGCGTTTTCCGCCGATTTCAGTTGTCATACGGCGGAAAAATGGTGTATGCTACGCATCCTGCTTGAGGGTGCTTAGCTCAGCGGTAGAGCGTCTCCCTTACACGGAGAGGGTCGGGGGTTCGAAACCCTCAGCACCCACCAGCGCTTCAAGTACATGAACTGGAGTGGTAGTTCAGTCGGTTAGAATATCGGCCTGTCACGCCGAGGGTCGCGGGTTCGAGTCCCGTCCACTCCGCCACTGTTGAAAAGGCACCTTCGGGTGCCTTTTCTTTTTCGTGCGTTCCCGCGCCAAAAGCTTCATAATGGTGACCTTGCCCAATCCGGTTCCGCGCCCTGCCATGCTTCAGAATATTCGTGAAAATTCCTCCGGCCCGATCGCCAAACTGATCCTGGTCTTGATTATTGCCGTCATGGCATTTTTCGGTTACGACGGTCTGAAAACCCCGAGTGCCGGCAATTATGTCGCCAAGGTAACCAAACCCGGAAAATTCCTCGGCTACGGCGAAGCCTCTGTCGAGGTCTCTGTCGTCGATTACAGCCGCCGCATCGACCAGGTCCGCCAGCAACAGCGGCAGCAGCAGGGAGAGGCATTCGATGCCGCCACTTTCGAAAAACCGGAGAACAAGCGCCGTATCCTCGAGCAGATGATCGACGAGGCCGTTCTGCAGTTGGGTGCGCAGCAGGCCGGCATCCGGATTTCGGATGCGATGATCCGCGACGAGATTCTCAAGATTGATGCCTTCACCGTGGATGGCAAATTCGACCAGTCCCGCTATCAGCTGGCCATCCAGCAATTGGGCTATACGCCCACCCAATTCGAGGAACGCATCCGGCAGGATCTGATGACCCGTTTCATCGCCGATGAGTACGTCAGTTCGGGAATCGCTTCGGACAGCGATGCCATTGCCATGCGTAAGCTGGCTGATCAGAAGCGTGATCTGGGCTATGTCGAAATCCCGTTACCGGCGCTCGATCCGAATGCCACCGATGCTGAACTGACGGCTTGGTACAACAGCCATAAATCCGATTACCGTACCGAAGAAACCGTCACAGTTGAGTATGTCGAACTCGAACAGAGCGCCGTCACGACCAACATTACCATCGATGAGTCGGTTCTGCGTTCGCGTTACGAAGACCAGAAGGCCCAATACGGGTCGCCGGAACAGCGTGTGGCATCCCATATTCTTGTTGAAGTTCCGGCCGGCGCTTCTGCCGCCGCCGAGGCCGCGGCCAAAGTCAAGGCGCAGGGCTTCGCCAAGCAGGCCCAGGCCAAGCCGGGCAGTTTTGCCGAACTGGCAATGGCGTCCGATGATCTTGCCAGCAAAGATATCGGCGGCGATCTGGGTCCGGTCGAGAAAGGCATCTTCGGTGATGCATTCGACAAGGCTTTCTTCGCCTTGAAACCCGGCCAGGTCTCCGAGCCGGTACGGCTCGAGGACGGTTGGCATGTGCTGTATTACCGCGAATTGATTGCCGGTACCGCCAAGCCCTTTGAAGAAGTCCGTGGCGAAATCGAAGCGGCCTACCTCAGTTCGGAAATTGAGCGGCAGTTCAATGACCTTGCCGGAAAGATGATCAATGCCGTGGGCGAAAACGTCAGCTCGCTCGAGTCCGCTGCCAAGGTCGTCGGAAAACCCCTGCTTCGGACCGGTGCGTTCACCCGTCGGGGCGGCGAGGGCATTGCCGCCCTTGATCCGGTCCGCAAAGCGGCGTTTTCAGATGAGGTTCTGGTCGAGCGCCGCGTCAGCGATCTCATTGAACTGGAGCCCAACCATGTGGTTTTGCTGCGGGTGGTCGATCACAAACCCGAAGCCGTGCTTCCGTTCGCCCAGGTCAAGGATGTCGTACGGCTGGCTTTTGTCCAGGACCGTGCCGGGAAACAGGCCGAAAAAGATGCCAAAGCCCTGTTGGAGCGTTTGAACAAGGGCGAAACCTTGGAACAGGTTGCCGCATCCCTGTCGCGCCCGGTCATTCCCGCGCTCGCCGTCGGCCGCCAGGCGCCCGTGCCGCAGCTTCAGCCGGTGGTGCAGGAAGCTTTCCGTCTTGCACGTCCGAAAAATGGCAAGCCCGGTGGTGCCGGTATCGCAAAACTGCCGGACGGAGCATATCTGCTGATGCAGTTGAAAGCCGTGAACGAACCGGATCTGTCGGCGCTATCGCCCCAGGAACGTAAAGAAATGACCGACTATCTCGGCCAGGTCCGTGGTGCCCAGCAGGTCGCTGAATACATCAAAGCGCTGCGCCGCAGCTTCAAGGTGGTCATTGCCGAAGACCGTCTTTGATAGCCAATGAGGTCATTTCCAGACGCCCGGCTTGCCGGGCGTTTTCAGTTGCCGTTATCCGTTATCGGCGCCACTGGATCGATATCGGTTTCCAGGGGCGTAAATACGACCTCATTCGGCAGATCGACCCCGAAGCTGGCCGGATTGAACATGAAACAGCTGAGCGCCCTGATTTTCTTCACATAGGCATAGGTGTGGGGTGCAAGACCGGTGGGCAGACGTTTATCGGCATCCGCTTTGGCCAGGCCCTGGCGCTTCAGGCTGACACGCAAACGGCTGTCGCCGGCATTATAGGCCATGATTCCGGTTTGCCAATCACCGAACATGCCTTGCAGCTTTTGCAGATAGGACAAGGCTGCATCGGTTGATTGGATGACCGAGAAGCGTCCGTCTTTCTTTCCGCCGATCTGCAGACCGTAGTGGCGACCGGTTTCCGGCATCAGCTGCCAGAGCCCGGTCGGCCCGCCTTTGGCAATAGCTTTGGGCTGGAAGCGGCTTTCAACGAAGGGAATCAGGGCGTATTCCATCGGCAGACCACGCTTGCGTGCCTGGTAGCTGACATGGTCGAGTATCGGTAACATCATGATCAACTGCCTTTCAAAACGATCCGGAATATGGATATATTCCTTCATCCACGTGCTCTTGGCGGCGCTCTCGTTGCAGGACGCTGGATCCAGCGCGCCGCTGATGCGCTGGAAGACATCGGCGCCGCTGCGTTCGAAGGCCGCAAGCTTCAGCGTATCCTGTGCCGCCGCGGATCCGGCAAAGCCTATCCCCAGGAACAATAGCCATGGCGAAAAGGCGTTCATCGGAACTGGTCTTTCCAGGCGCGCAAGGCAGTGAACCTGGCCAGCCGTGATTCCGGCATGAAGCCGAGGTGTTCCTTCAGGCCGGTAAGACGCTCAGGAAAGTGCGTGCGTAGAAACGGATTGCAGGCTTTCTCGATCGCAATGCGGGAGGGCAGACTCGGCTGCCCCGAACCGCGCCGTACCTTGATATCGACGATAAGGTAATCGCGTTCAGGGTTATCCGGTTCGGCGGCGGCAGCAAATCGGGCGTTCGATAGAGTGTATTCATGGGTACAACACACAAGGGTGTCTTCCGGCAATTCCGCCAGACGATCCAAAGAAGCCAGCATCTGTTCGGGACTGCCTTCGAACAGGCGCCCGCAACCGAGGCTGAACAGGGTATCGCCGCAGAACAGAACGCTCGAGTCGGTATAGGCGATGTGGCTGCGGGTGTGGCCGGGGACGGCCATGACCCGGAACGGCCGGAATCCCGAAACCTGCAGGACATCACCATGGCGGACAATACGGTCGATGCCGGGGATGCGGGCATCCTCCGGCCCGTACACTGGGCCGGTGAAGGCGGCCCGGAGAGCGCCCAAACCACCAATATGGTCGTAGTGGTGATGGGTAATGAAAATCGCCTCGATACGCAGGCCATCGGCAATGGCCGCAAGCACGGGGCCGGCATCGCCCGGATCGACCACGATGCTCCCGCCCTCATTGCCACGGTAGCACCAGATGTAGTTGTCTTCGAAAGCAGGCAGCGCTTGCAGGACTGTCATGGAAGGTGACCGTGGCCGTCATTTGACGCACAATAGATGTAGTTTAAACGGTGTCGGCACATGACGGGCGAAAACAACTGGTTCGAGACCGACAAAGGCCAGATGCTGGCTGCTGAAAGTGTTTCAGCCTGCGCTTCCTGGTTGTGGCCGTTTTGCGGCCATAATGCATTGGTGCTGCAGCCCTGCGCACAGGGATTGGCATTGCCCGCTTTGCAGTGTGAACCCGTCTACCAGGTTCAGCGCGCGCGCGGGCGGTTTTACGGCGATATCATCGCCGAGGATAATCCATTGCCCCTGGTCAATGAATGTATGGCCTTGGTGCTTGCCGCATTCGTCTTGGAGACGGCTACAGATCCCGGCTCGCTCATTGCCGAATGTGCACGAATGCTGGTCCCTGAGGGTCATTTCGTGATACTTGCCTTGAATCCCTTTGCGCCTGCGCGCTTGAGTGGTGTCTGGTCGGGCATGCATCTGGAAACGGCCGCGACCTGGTCCGCCATGTCAGGTGAGGCAGGACTGGAGCTCATCCGGCACGAGAGCCTTGGCAAGGCTCGACCGCGGGCGCTGTGTTCGGTAAACTTTATGCTGTTGCGGAAACGCAAAGCCGCACTGACCCCGTTGCGGAAAAATGCCACAGCCGTCGCTCTGGCGCGGGAACAAACACCGACATGAAAGACTCGATGACCAGCGTGCCTCATATCGAAATTCATACGGACGGCGCCTGCTCCGGCAATCCCGGGCCGGGCGGTTGGGGTGCCTTGCTCCGATACGGACAGACTGAAAAGGAAATGTCCGGTGGAGAGTCCCACACCACCAATAACCGTATGGAGCTGCTCGGTGCCATCTGCGCACTGGAGTCGCTGAATCGGAATTGCCGCGTCGATCTTTACACGGATTCACAGTACGTGCAGAAGGGCATCACCGAATGGTTGCCGGCCTGGATCAAGCGTGGCTGGAAAAACGCCAAAGGCGAACCGGTCAAGAATCAGGATCTCTGGGTGCGCTTGCATCAGGCCAATGCCAGTCACACGGTACATTGGCATTGGGTAAAAGGCCATGCCGGCCATGCCGACAACGAGCGTGTCGATGGTCTGGCCCGTCTTGCCGCTGAAAAATACAAATAGGAAGCACCATGCGACAGGTCATACTCGATACCGAAACCACCGGACTTTCCTGGGAAAAAGGAAACCGGGTCGTGGAAATCGGATGCATCGAACTCCTCAACCGGCGTCCAACCGAAAGAACGTATCAGCAGTACCTCAATCCGGGGCGTGAGATGGAGCCTGGGGCAGCCGAGGTCACCGGCCTGACCTTGGATTTCCTGGCCGACAAGCCGCGTTTCGGAGAGGTGGTGCAGGAATTCCTTGATTTCATTGCCGGCGCCGAATTGGTCATCCATAATGCCGAATTCGATATCGGCTTCTTGAATTATGAGCTGGGCCTGCTCGGCACCGCCTATGGCCGCATCGACCGTCATGCTGGAGTGCTCGATACCCTTAAGATGGCGCGTGAGTTGTATCCCGGCCAGCGCAATTCCCTGGATGCGCTGTGCAAACGTCTCGGTGTCGATAACAAGCACCGGCAGCTGCATGGCGCGCTCTTGGATGCGGAGTTGCTGGCCGATGTCTATCTGGCCATGACATCGGGCCAAACCGGTTTTGGCTTCGACGAAGCCGCTGCAGAAAGCGATGCGGCGGCATCGGAGCTTATCGTCACGGTGACTTCCTCGTCAGTTATTCTGCATGCCACTGCGCAGGAGATCGAGGCCCATCGTGCCCGCATTCTGAAAATTGCGGATAAGTCCGGAAAGTCGCTCTGGGCCGACTAGGCCCTGCGCAGGAGCAGGGCGGACAGATTGTTGACGGCCTGGCCCCGCAGGGCATGCATCAGCAGAATCTCAACGGACTCCTGGGCGCTGAGGCGGGGATCGCACAGGCTGGTTTGCAGCTCAGATCCGGAGCAGGCTTCCAGCATTCCATCGGTGCATAAAAGCACCAATTCCCCGCGTTTCAGGGTGATGCGTGCCTCAGAAATGCAGAGTTTATCGGTTGCAGTAACACCAAGCGCCTGAATCGCGTTTCCCGCTCCGCTTTTCAGGACACCCTTGCTCTCGGCATCGGACTGGATGCGGCGATACTGCCTG
>Ga0102812_10001129_pt1 | contig 18572 bp, 14 predicted proteins | sample ColrivemetaGS713_FD_79334 | JGI IMG/M metagenome (GOLD analysis project Ga0102812, IMG submission 79334) | Estuarine microbial communities from the Columbia River estuary - Flood tide ETM metaG S.713 | ecosystem: Environmental > Aquatic > Marine > Intertidal zone > Estuary | place: USA... | reverse complement strand
CTACGGCGCAAGTCGCTAGTCGCAAGTCGCTATGCGCAAGTCGTTACGGAGACTTTAAAAAACCGTTTTGTCCTCATTGTAAGAGATGATCTGGATGATGAGAGAAAAGAGCAAAAACCCATGACGGAGGGTAAGAACCGGGGGAGTTGAACCCCAAACACCAGGAGAGGAGAGCTTAGAGCGAGAGACGGAAGTATGGTTGTATGGTACAAGTTAATACCTGTAAACCTGTAAACCTGTACTACAATACTACATATACACGTTAGAGATGGAGAAATACATAGTGGGTAAGGAAGTAGAGTAAGATTAACCTCTTTGAAGATTGAAGACTCCCCCCTTAGTGGCGATAGGTCGTGCACCACTTTCAACGTTGGTACAATTACGACCATCTCACCATCCAGTGCACTTGGATGGTACCATGTGAGATGGTCGTCGGAAGTGCTTTTAACCAGCACCTCCTTCAGCCTCGTCATCGCCTCCTAGAAAAAGTTACAACGTTACTCAACATACAAAATTACAAAACAAAAGGTACCTTGCCAGAAGAACCTCTCGGTCAAGGAGGAATTCAAGAACTTCCTCATCTTGTTCGCGTTCTTCGCAACGACGGTGTAAGGTGCTCCGGTTTTCAGAAGGACGGGGTATTCAAAGCAGATGTCATATACTTTGATGAAGTTCTGGAGGGTGGTTTTGGAATAACCAAAAGCGTCCTCCATCTCCTCCCAAGTCGTGTTTTTGCTCTTGTAGTACTTCATGGTCAAGCCGATCCTCGATGCAGTATGCAAAGAGGAATTGTCGTTGCTAGCTAGCATGTTTTTCAAGGCAAGCCCAATCTCTCGCAGTTTCTCAAGAGATGAGTCGGATGAAATGACGCCGAAAATCTCCTCGGGGTTGGTAATCGAATGCCCGTCAAGAACAGAGGAAATCGACGATTTCCAATAGTCAAGCAAGTCACCAATCTTGACGTTGCTTCCGAAATGCTCATCCACAAAAGCCTGCTTTTCCTTCTTTTTTTTTTCCAAAAGCGCCCTCTTCTTCTGAGGGGTGAGCTCGTTGCTCAAAGCCTTGATTGTAGCCTCTTGGACGGCACGCTGAGCTTCGCTAGCGCGAACAAAAGCCTCCCCATACCCGCAAAGCCGAGCCTTATCGGTAAATACGGCCATGGAGTCACGCAACTCCTGGACATCAAAACCATCCTCGATAAGGTAATTCACAAACTTGTGAACATCCAGAAGGGACGTCATGGAAAGAGGTGTTGAAACCTCCTCATCACCCTCATCATCACCCTCATCCTCATCCTCCTCCTCCTCCTTTTTCTCCTCCTTTTGAACAAACCCCTTAAGTTCGTCCTTCCAATCATCAAGATTGGTTGATTTTGTTTTCACGTTGTGAAGGCCTTTCGAAAAAAGGTAAACCCACGCCTTTTGTTCATAGGGCAAATCGTCATAAGGGACAACACTCTTCTCAAGAACACCCTTCTCAAGAAGAACGGAGAGATACCCTTTCCCACCCCGAGGGCGAGGGCGAACATATTTGATGTCATACATGGTAAAACTCATGAGCACGATACCCGTTCAGATGCGAAATTTTTTTGATTGCAGTTTCCTATGTATAGACGAAAATCGAACACTCGAGTTGGCGACTTAGACGTTTCTGTTATTCACTGTTAAATATGTTATTCACTTGTTAAATTTGTGATTCACTCTTCTACTTGGAAAATCTTCTTTACTTCCAAATAAAAAAAATTAAATACTATTTAAAGAAATATCATTTATATAATAAAATATGGACATCATTAGAAATTCAAATGATTATCAGATGCTTGAGAGTGGAAAGATCAAGTGTAACAAATGTGGGACAGAAATGGTGAAGACTAGCTGGACTAGACATACTAAATCAAAAAAGCATATTGGAGATCCTAAGCAGAAAGAAGGGGAAAAATATCAGAGGATGCGGGAGACAACAAAGTCACTCAGAGAGAAGAGAATTGAGAGCGAAGGCTTAGATGCCGTGAGAGAAAAAGAACGTTTGAAGAAACGAGCTCAACGTTTGAAGAAACGAGCTGAAAGTACTAAATTAGCTAACCCTGCTGAAGATGATGGTGAATTCATCGTTCATACAGTTAAACAACAGCCTCAAAATCAAACAGAAAAAAATCAATACATAGATGATGTAAAAGAAATGGAAAGAGATATCAGAGTCATCTCTGATAAGCCAACGAGATTAAAACTCTCTGAGATTATGACAAAAGCACGAGAGCAGAAATCACTTAAAAAACTAACCATACCACAAACCAAAAAATTGATGATTGAGAAGATCAAGAAGGCACAGGTTGATGATGATGGACTTGAGAACTGTGACAAACTTGTTGATAAACTTGATCATAAGAACCTCGTCAATAAATCAAGAGCAAGAGTTGAAAGAAAAACACTCTTAAACTACCTATCTAACATTAACTTAGTATATAAAAGTATGACAGGTAAAAATGCTGACTGTGAAAATTTTGACTGGTTGTATAACACAAAAGCAGTTGAACAATGGATAAAGTATGAAATGCCCCAACTCAAGACAGTCTCATCTATTGCACAGTATTTTAAATCTATCTATTCTATCCTCGCAAGGCTTGAAGGATATGAAGAATTAAGCAAAGAATATCGTGCATTACAGGCACAGTGGAATAATAAGCAAAAGGAGCAAAGAGGTCTCAATTTAATGTCTGAAAAAGAGAGACAAAATTACCTTCCTTGGGATGAAATTATGAACTATACTGACTCTACTTGGACACCCGAAAGTAAATTCCTGTTCAAATTATATACTGCAATACCGCCCCGTAGATTGGACTATAAATATTTAAAACTGGTAAAAGGCAAGAGTGTTCCACAGACCCAACGTATGGATAAGTCTTTTAATTACTTTGTAATCAATAAGAATAATAATCCTATAGCAATTGTCATTAACAATTATAAGACAAAAAAGAAATATGGTACATTCATTGTTGATTTAACACAAAAAGACTTCAAACCTTACTTCAGATTCTCAGAGATCAAAAAGGCGTTTAAGGATTTATTCAGGTCTGATCCAAGCCTTAAAAGTGGTGAGTTGATGTTCCCCAATTCAAAAGGTAATATATATTCAGACTTCAGTGATCGTATTCAGGAATTGTTCAGAAAATCTGGTAAGTTAATAAGTGTGAATCTATTGAGACACTCCTTCATCACTTCTTTCCTTAAGAAGAATCCAAACTTAAACGACAATACTCTTGCAAAAATGGCACATTGCATGGGACATAGTACTCCTCTGTTTTTATCATACAGAAAACTAGACGAAGATCAACTGCACGAAGTTTTAGAAGAAGACGAAGACGAAGACGATGACGATGACGACGAATAAAAAATCTAATAAGTTCAAGACCCTAATTAAAAAAAAATTAATATCTAAAGGAATATCAATTAATATAAAAGAAAAAATGACTTTATCCGATTCAATTTTTGACAGTATAAATACGTTACTTAACGGTGTTCAATCGTATAACGACTATTCTGATGAATATAGGAAGGATATCATTGCTACTTTAGCTATTATGTATCACACTCTGTTTAAAATACAGGGAGCTGGTGTTCCATCTGTCAGAAAAACTGATATTCCATTTTGTAGACGGTATGCAACAAAAAACTTCAACTGTTATTTATATTCGTTCTCGGATGACGATTATCAACATTGTGATGATTGTATGTGTAATCTGTGTGTTAATATGACACCGACTTTAAAAGCACCAACACATGATGGTTGTAAAGGATTGAATTGCATGGTTGTTGATAGAATCGAGAAAATCCGTATGAATAACAGACGATTTTATCATGAACACAAAGATGAAATTCAAAAACGAAGAAAAGAACGTAAACAAAGCGGTATCAAAGGAACGCGAGGACGTCCCCCTGCTAAAGTAAGCAGAGATTCAGTAGATTAAAACAGAAATATTTTTTTAAAATTATTAAAATGATATTTAAAAGAAAATCATTTTAATAATAAAGATGGAAGATTTAAAACGACAAACTTTATATCGTAAAAAAGATATGAACAATTTTATATGCGGGAAGGGCGCTCAACAGCAATGTTTTGACAGAGCGGTATTATCAGAAAATAATTTCTTCGTTGTATACCAAAAACAATATGCTAACGACAAATTTACCAACACATATAACTCCTATAAGAATATTGATATGTTTTTAAATTACTATTACTCTATTCCAGAGGACGAAAGACGTTATTACGAACTCATCAAAAACGAATGTTGTGAATACTATGATATAGATGGAAAATGGGAAGATGGATGGAAAGACATTGATTCTTTTCTTTTCGAGTTTATCAAGTTACGGGATGACTTTTCAAAAGAAAATGATATAAACAATCGCCCCGTTATATTTTCTGATATGATTGTAACTGAAGCTTGTAACACCGTCAAAATGAGCCTTCACATTATCATCAGACAAACAACATATTTTAAAAAATGCACAGATCAAAAGGTATGGGCTACCATGTTTAACGACTGGATTATAAATAATACAGATTCAAAAATTCGTTTAGATCTATCTGTATACAATTCAAATTCGCTGATGCGTTTGATTGGTAGTCATAAAGGAAACGACCCGAGTCGCAAATTTAAGCCTTATGGTCTGGCTAAAAAGATCAAAGATATGAGGCTATTCTTCTGTTCTTATGTCAAAGATTTAATGTATATTCCGATTGATATTAAGGAAAAAGAAAAGGAACATAATCTTCCTTCTATAGAGTTAGAACTTTCCAACAATGAAGTGAAAGAGATATTCCAACATCTCAACACTTCTAGATGGGAAGATTACGAATCTTGGAGAACTCTTATATGGTTAGGTATCAAACTTGGTCTAACTGAAGGGGATATTCAAGAATACAGTAAGAATGCTCAAAATTATTCAGAAGAATCTACTTCAAAAATGATAAATGAGTATTCTCCTAATAAATGCAATATCAGTATTGGTACTTTATTTTATTATCTAGAAAAAGATACTGACGCGCTTACATACAAAACACTTGTTAAACCGTATATATTAGACAGACTTACACAACAGAAAATTGATGACCTAATTCAAACATCTAACTATATAGAAAAAACAGATAAATGGGTTTTACCTGAAATCTTTGACGACGATTCAAGATGTGTTGTTATCAAAGCTGGATTAGGCAAAGGAAAAACATCAGCATCTGTCTCTCATATCAACAGTCACGCATACGACCGCATCATCGTCCTTACACCAAGAAGAACATTCGCAAAATCAGTATGCAATAGATTGAGCAAGGAAACAAAACATAATTTCGTTATCTACTCGGAACTGAAAGGAAAGGATTATGTAATTAAAAACCCCTTTATAGTCATTCAAGTAGAAAGCCTAAACCGCCTTGAACTCAATAATACAGATAAAACACTACTCCTATGCGATGAAATAGAAAGCGTCCTATTCCAAATGACAGTTGATAAAACACACAAACTAAACCATCTTGATAACCTAACCATGTTTGACCGCCTTATATCTTCTTCAACTAAAATCATATGTTTGGACGCCTTTATCTCTAACAAATGCCTAACCACATTAAAATTAATGAATGTCCCTTATAAATACTTCAACTATACTCAACCTTTGGAAGATAGAAAATGTATCAGAATTGATAAAAAAGATAACTTCCTTAACAAATTGATCCTTGACTTAGGTACAGGTAAGAAAATATTCCTCTTTAGTAGTAGCAACAAAGCTCTAACACATGATTTTATACCAAAAATAAAATCAGAATTTCCAGACAAAAAAATCATTGAATACCACTCCAAATTTACGTCAATTGATCTAACACATATCAATGATAACTGGAAAGACGCAGATGTAGTCTGCTGTACTTCTACTATCACAGTCGGCTGTAACTTTGACATAGAAGACGTTTTTGATAAAGTATATATTTTTGCCAACGCCTCTTCTAGAAATTTAGTAAGAGATATTTTTCAAGCTTCATACCGCGTCAGACACATCAGAGACAAACAACTAATCTACTGTGTTGATAAAAGACACTTCGGACTCAATCTTTCCACATACAAGAAAGAAATAGAACAAGATTTAAGAACAAAATCTCATTATATTGTAAATCAATACGAACATCACCTTAAAATGATATATCCAAATAAAGAAACTCCTGAATGGATTAGACACCTTGTCCTGTCTAATATCTATGAGCAGAATATGAGTATTATGATGCTTGAGGATATGTTTAAACGGTATCTATCTGAATGCTCCTATGAACACGAAGATATTGACGAGGATGAATTGGAAGAAGAAATGGACATGGAAGAAATGGATATGTGCATTGATGGAGAGTTTGACTATAAAGATATTCCTGAATTGACCTTATCACAGACAAAAGAGTTAAGAAAAAAGAAGATTGAATCATCACTCACTAAAATGGAAGAGGCTCAGCTTGAGAAGTATTATTTTCAACATATGTTAGTAGAAAAAGATATTTGGGATGTTGAAGACGAGCTATGGGACGTATATAAAAATTACGGGAAAGGGAAATTTAGAAATCTAAGTTACGAGAAAGGGTATATAGATGGAAGTGTTAGAATTTGTGATATCGTCAGTCAGATTTATCCTGAAATTAGCAATAAGCTAGCTCTCAGAGTTGAACTCATAGATGAGATATGTGGAACTCTAGGATTAGAACACTCACATGATTTTAGTCAGATAAGTAAAGATAAATTAGATAGCTGTGTTGACTGGTTCAGAACAAACAGTAAAAGAATCCACAACGTTTTTGAAATCAGGGATAGAAATACGGAGAACACAAAATTCACAAGCAGAAATACAACTGATTTGATTAACAAGGTTTTTAGTAAGTGGGGATATAGTAAAGTGAAAGCTGGCAAGAAAAGCAAAAAAAGAGTTAATGGTGAGGTTATTTATACAACACCTTACAATATTGAAAATGTTAATGCTGACAAAGAGAAAGGGACGGACATTGATGTATATAGACATATCAGACCAAAAAAGATCAGACAGACAGAGAAAAAAGTACTATTAGCTACTGGAAATTTACCCCCGATGTAAGTGGTTTATTTTAAACTGAATATAGTTTAAAATATAAAATCAACCTGAACTCAGTTTAAAATAAAGTGGTTCTCGGTTGGTAAGATATATAATTCAAAAATATCCAACCGAGAACCACTAAAAATTAAGGTGGTTTCAGTTTAAAATAAAATATATAACTGCATTACAGTTTACTTAAGGTGTTTTCAAATTTGGCGCTACTTCATAAAAAACTACTTTTACATATTATCCCTACTTTTTTTATTTTTATCATAACTTTTTATTTTTTTCTTTGCACTATATAAAAATACATGACAGATTATGTACAGCAACTGATAAATGATATTCAAGACGGTAATACGGGTAAATATAACCGTGAACTCGCTATACAGAACGCTATAGTAAGACCTTCAGCACCAAGTAAGACTATAAGTGCACCCGTAAAGAAGCCCCCTAAGCTCGTCTCTGATCTACGGGGTAAAACACGTGGTAAAACACGAGGAGGAGAAGACCTAATTATTAAAACACCTGGTCTAACAAAGAAACAACAGGAAACAATGAATAATTTGGAGATTGGGGCTTATGATGCTATCACACAAGGCAATGCTACTTCGTTTTATAAGAAAGTAGTTCAAAACGACAAGTTCAAAGATATAGCAGAGAAAATCAGTGATAATATCATTGATTACGAGGTTAAAAAAAACCCGAAAGTAAACAATACTGAAGAAGCACTTAAATTTCTTTCAGGTAAATTCACAGGGGCAAATAAGAGTAAATTCTGGAATATTATTGAGCAATCTGATATTGACGTAAATAAAGTCAAAGCACCCCAGACAGAGAGTATGGAAGATGCACCAGTCAGTAGAAAAACGGGGGGTAAACCAAGAGATCCTTTTGCGGGGCAAGGAGTGCGTGGACGAGACCTCGGTAAAATCCTTGATACAAAAGAAGCATTAAAGGAAGATACGCCAGCTGAGCCTGGTGCTATTAATAAAGTTATTGAGTCTATCATTGGTAGTGTGAAAGATAATAAAGATTCTATATTGCAGGAAGGTATGAAGCTGAAGAAAGCGACAGATAAAGAGGACGGCTTAGGTTCAGGCATATTCAGGTGGATTTTAGACGCTGAAACAGGTGGTGGATTTGAGACCTACGATAGTCTCCTGAAGAAAACACCTCTAGGATGGAATGAAGATGATCAGAAGATGTTAGACCGGATGATGAATGATGACCCTAATGTAACGACTGGTGAAGCATGGAAGGTCATCGGAAAAATTATAGCCAACCCGACTAAACTCGGAGATGTGATTGAGACAAGGACTAAACAGTGGAGTAACAAGCAGTTGAGTAAGGTAAAGAATTTCTTTGAAAAAATCTCAGTTGAATTGAAAGGGGAAAATAAGCAAGGAGCAGAAAGGGTAACTGCGTTATTAGAAAAAAATGACCCGTATCTTAACTATAAAAAATTAAGGGAAAAGCAAGCAGATAAGGCTAAATACGGAGGGACCGCCCCTAGTAACATTGAATTACCGAGTAGACCTACTTTTATAGGAACAGATTTGTCTGGATTAAAAAGTATCGATGATGAAAGAGCATACCCAACGTGGTGGGACAGTCGTGCAGGGCAAGCGTTGAATTTTGGTGATGATTACGATGGTTATTATAAATATATCTCACAATTTCCAGAACAAAAAGCGAAAGAAGACGAAAGGGTACGTCAGGTTAAATTGAATAGACTGGCTACACCTGGTGATTTGTTGGATGAACGTGGTAAGCAACTTGCAGAGCGAATGAAGGATACAAATAGGTTACTTATGAAGAAAATGAAATCTATTGTAGGGAGAGAAGATTGGACTGCATCAGATGTTGATGAATTTTATGATGAGGGTGATGCTATAGCAAAATTAGATGATACAACAACCTACGATGAACTTCTTGAGTTATGGAACAAAATGATAAGAAAGATACCTAAGGATGTGTGGTCAGATACCGATGTTAACGAAGCTGTGAATACGTTGAAAAGCGATTTATCTGCTAAACTTGCAAAAGATAAGAAAGTAACTAATGCATTTGATACAAATTATGATTACAAGACTGATGATGAAATAAAACAGCAAAAAGAACAAGATAAAAAAGCAAAGGCTAAAGAAGATAAGGATGGTGGTGATAAAGATGGAGACGGTGAAGATGGTGACAAGAGTGAAAATTATGGCGTTCGTAATATCGGGAAATTGGCATCATCCGAATTGCGTCCAAAATTGCCTTTGGGAGGAGAAGAAGAAATATTCGTCCCAACACCAGAAGAGAGGTTTATCACAGATATGGTTTGGAACAAAGTGGATTTGGTATCGGAAGGCTTCGGTGAAGGTACTCGTTCAGAAAATAAATTGTTTAGGCATCAGCTTCAACATGATGCCATGCGTTATGGAAAAACATTTAAGGGACCTGAAGTTCCACCTCCAAGAAATGATCAACAGCCTCTTTCATTCATAAAACGAAATCAGCCTATACTTCAAGACGTTTATCAAGGAATGTTACCAAGTGGTATTCCAGATTTCCAAGGTAATGATTATATGTTAGGTCTTCAAGAGGACTCATACCCATATCATAATATCATCTCTCCGTCTGATAGTCATCCACGTGGTATTTCACCTGAATACAATTTTAACCAGACCACCTATAATGATCAGAAAGTTGTGTATGAAGATAGGTATTCAAAAAATGTTCAGATTCCAGTTACCCCGTTTCACCCATCTGAGAAGAGAACACTTTGGAACTCGGGTCAGCCTTCAAGAGTTTTGAGAAACAAAGGAAAAAGTTTTTATTATTAAAAAATAATCTGATTTTTTGTATTTATAAAAAAATACAAAAAAGGAACCATAGTTCAACTTTAAATTTTGACGCTTGTGTTAGAAAGGGAAGAACGGCAAAGTGCTGTATAGGTAAGGAATAAATAAGCTGTTGCTGAAGTTCCAATATTGCGGGTATAACGGACCTCGCAAACTCTCGACTGATTCACAGGACAAGCACTGAGGTTCAAACTATCATCTCTTTCAAAATCAAAAGAAAGGTAGGCGTGATTTTGGATGTATGAAGTAAAGTCAAGGCATGTTTCATATTCAGGAGATTTAACTTTCTGTGCATTCTTGAGGTGATAAATGTAAGCTTCTTGAGCAGTTTCGATAGGCTGGGACGGGTAGTACTGATTAGCGATACGACCGTCTAGAGAAGAAAAACTGAAAGCAGTTGTTACGAACGAATCCAATGTGGGGTCAAGTGCGTTAGCGGTTGGCAAAAGACAACATTTAATATTCTTGGCTAAAGCTACAGCTTTTCTGAGCTCATGGTTTTCAGACAAACTGGTACCGATAGAACTTTGAGTTGAGAAGATTCTATCGTAGGTAACTTCAAGTCCGTTTGTAGATGCTTCCTTGTTAAGGAGGGCTTGAGCAGAATCCATGAAAGTCAAAGATTCGTTTCTGAATTCGATGTTTTCAATAGTGTAACCGCTTGCGTCCGTTGCTCCAGTGGTCAAAAGTGCTTTCTGCCATTGGGCAAGAGCAAGTTCAATACGTAGACCACTTGCGACAGTGCTAGGGATCAATTTTTTATCATAAAGATTGAAAAATGGGTCAAGTTCAGTTAAAGGGATGACAAATACGGCAGGAATACCGATTTCATAATCTGGAATGGTGTCTCCCACGCCATCCGGTGGACAACCCATCATAGCCCCAACTGTTTTAAACCAAGCTTCACTGTGTTTAGTGGTAGAATTTACTTTATGGTATAGATTGGCGTTTTCAGTCCGTGCCAATTCTGTACCAGATGAAGATAGAATCTTAACACTTTGGAAAAGGTTCATAGCACTACCAACTCCGAAGCTCCATCGTTCAGAACCAGTGAACCCCGCTCCTGCATTCACACGTAGACGAAGGACAAGGTAACTGTTACATGGGTCAATAGCATCAACACCGCTGTTCCAGTCACAGATCGCCGTTCCACTTGTATCGTCAAAGGAACGAGTAGCAAAGAATTGCTTCTTCATTGTTCTGTTAACAGAAACACTAAGGGGGGCGTCAAATTTATAATCAAGGTTGTTAGCCGTCATGACTGCAGTTGATTGGTCAGATTTAGACATTGTTATTATTTTATATTGAATTAAGATATTTTTTTTTTAAATAAAAAAAAATGCGAGTTTTAGGACCGTTTATAACTAAATTGGTCGTGAACTAATTCTAGAACTAAATAGTTGGGAGGAGTTCGTTAACAGATTTTAGATGATTTAGAGCAGACTGTCTTACAAGACCGATTTGGTTAACACGTCGTTTCGTCGTAGGACTTTGCCATTCCTGTTCACCTTCAGGTGCTTCTCTGATTGATTTAACAGATCCACCGCTAGCTTCTGCAACAAAATCGCTAAAACCACCAATAACCCCACGATTAGGGTCAACATATTCTCTACCCAATCTTTCTGGTTGTAGCATACTTCTTGCTCTTCTGGAGAAGTCGGCTCTTGTTTTCCGTCGTAGATTTCTGATTTCTTGTATTCTAGGGGTTGCAGTAGATCTTAACATCGTTTCTTCCCATTCTTCGGGCATACCCATCAAGTTCGCGAGGTATGCTTTTTCGCGTTCTTCATTGCTTTCAATTCCATCAACGATATCGTTATACATCAGATCGTGTTCTACGTCATGTTTTGAAGCTAGCTCTTTCTCATTAGAATTCAGGTTAAAGCCGTCGTTTATTTCTCTTTCACCAAAAAAACTTTCAAGTGACTCCTCAATAGAACCTAAAACATCACCTTCACCACCAGCAAGTTGACCTGAGTCTTTATAAAGCATATTATGTTCTCTTGAATTCTCTGCAACCCAATCATCAAGAATCTGTAAACCTGTCCCATTTTCAAGGTCAAAATCGTTGATGTTATTTCCAACCAATTCTTCTAGGTCATCTAAGCCTTGCCTTCCACCAACGCCAGACGGGGGTAGTCCGAACCGACCAGTGTTTTTATGATCTTCAACTTTAGACTCTTCAAGTTCGTCTTGAAGGGGTATGGTTTGTTCAGTTTTATCATCAGGTGTAATTGGAGTATTAGTTTGTAGACCGGTTTGAGGGGGATGAAGCTTTCTAAATTCGTCTGACAACTTGTCGAAAGTTTCAACTGGTAGATCTTCAACAGTGCCTGCGGAAACTGATGATGAACCTGAATATTCTTTAACAAAATCGTCTTTGGTTATAACACCTTTACCCTTCGGGGTCCCTCTCCCTTCGGTCGACGCTCCGCGGAGATTTTTGTGGTTATCTCTAGCGGTTTCAACTGCTTTATTCAATTCTGATAGTTTAGTCCTCCAACGAACCTTACCATGTCGGCCTGAATCAGTTCTGACATTAACACCTCTCAGGTTACCGTTAGACATGGCTGTGTGAATCTCAGAAGGCGATGCTCCCTGTTCGTAGGCTTCTTGAGCTGATTTAAGAATTTCATCAGTGTCTGAACCTTCAATATTTCTAACAAGTTCATCAGATTTTTTTTGAACGTCTTCAAGGGCTTGCTTTTTCATAGCTTTTCTTTGAGCCTCCAACTCTTTATAACTTTTTCTTTGTTCCTCAATAGATCTTCCTAGAAACCATCTTTGTTTATTATTCTGTGATTTCGTCGGCATTCTTTTTTACTTACTATAAACATAATAAAAATTTATATATATATTTTGGACCCAAATATTTTCAACTCAATTGTTTTCAACTTAAACTTAATTTTGTATCAAATCCTTTCCGAATGCGTTCTCCCGCTTCTGCTTTCCTATTAATAAATAGAAAACTATGCTTGTCTTTTGTAGCGTGTTCTACTAATGAAATGAATTGTTTTTTAGTCATATTTGGTTCACAATTTTCGTCTGCTAATTTTTCTATTTCCATCATAGATGAAGGGAAAAAAATAACTCCACTCACATTTTGTCTAATAACGGGGGGGATAGACCTGATGTATTGACTGAGAACAAAAACTGAAGTACAGAAATGTCTGTTTGTAGTGATTAGTTTGGTCATAGTTGTACTTTTCAGAAATTTTTGTTTTTGAAGTATATCATCAAATATCATAGCGAGTTTACAGGTCTTCGCTACTTTATTCATCCCTTCCTTTTCAATCTTTTTCTCCATAGCATCAAGGAACTGATTAACGCGGTCTTCATCAAAGGTATTTATGTAGTTTTCTTTTGGGAGTTTTAATTTCGCAAGGATATCGTCTGTTTTAACTGGGCTAAATACGACAATCAAATCAAAATAATTACCAAGTAAATCTTCACTGGTGAGTAGGTTATATAGCACAGTGCTTTTACCACTTCCAGATCGTCCGATAATTAAGTAAGAACTTGGTAGTTTCGGTAATATACCGTTTTTTACAGCAGAAGGCTGAGGTATACAGCATTTATTAGTCTCAACAGGATTAATTTGAATCATATGTTACTATTTTATTATATTTACTTATTTTTAGTTCTAATTTTATTATCTTTCCATTATATAAAAATGGCAAAGATTTATAAGATATCCTCCAACACGTCCAATGATGACTTAAATTCAGCGTTTTTTGAGCATTCAGCCGATATCGTTGTGAACGCTAAATCAGTGACTGTTAAACATATTAGTTTTCCTAATCTTTTCCCAAATATCCGAGCGGGTGATAATAACGTGTTAAGTTATAGTGTTGGTGCGACTAACACCGTGTTACAAGTACCACATAAATTTTATACTGTGACAGAGTTGTGTGATTATCTGACAGCTAATGTTACAGGTGTTACTTTTGCATTTGATACTGATTCTGGAAAGATAAAAATCACAAATAATTCAGGTGATATTTTTGTGATAAGAGAACAGTCTACAATAGCGAGTTCGTTAGGTCAGGTTGTTTTACCTTATGGTATCTCAAACGGTGCGGATTATACGGTAGAATATGAGCCAAATCTGTTCTCGTATACTGAAGTGTACCTTACATCTCGTGTTTTGAGTTCTGGTCATAATTTGTTAACGGATAATGGGAAACGTTTGGCTGTGATCGCGACTATACCTATTACGGTACCGTATGGAGCCCTTCAAGTTTATCATCCGAATATTGAAGATGTAGATACGATCGTTTATGAAGAACCGAATAACATAACAAGCGTAGATATTAATTTAACAGATTCAAGAGGTCGTACTGTATACATACCTAGAAATCACGGCTTAGATATTAGCCTATACATTACTCCTACTGGTTCACAGATTGGAACACAGACTAAATATTAGAACTAAATACAAATTTATTATAATATTCTCTTATAATAAACTTAATGAATCATCTTGGTAATAAAATTCAAAACGAGGAATTACAAAGAATTGAAAATTTTACTGCTTCAACACAAGACCCCGATATAACTAACGTGACAGGGTTGCTATCGGCTACTGAATTCAAAGGTGAAAAAATATATGACCCAACACAATCAACATTTATTGAATTTGACGCAACAGGTGTTAATGTAAACGGTGATTTTACTGTTAATGGTTCTCCACTTACTGGAGATGTCGTGGGTCCCGTATCATCAACAGAAAATGCTCTTGTTCGGTGGGACGGCACTTCGGGAAATCTTGTAAAAGATATTACTTCAGTGACCTTGTCGGATTCAGGCACTATAGATTTTCCAACAAATGGTGGAATAAAGAGCGGAATTAATGTCCTCAATATGAATAGTAATGGTGATATGTTGATGACTACTGGTCCGGGGGATTGCATACGATTAAATACTGAAACAGTAAAACCAGCTTTTGCTTTTACTGATATCGGCGATGCTGGCGAAAAATTCCGCGACCTATATATGAGCGGGTCGGCTTTTATAGACACTAATCTTACGGTTGGCGGGTTCATAGCAGGCGCTGCTGGGTCAGATTTAGATTTTTGGGTGACACAAAGTATGACATTTAGACCTAACAATACAACAACATTGGAATTACCCAGTGCTGGTGGTGTATTACCTGGAGGAGACGGGGTTAATGATTTGGGAGCATCTAATAGACAGTTTAGAGACCTGCATTTATCGGGCACTATCACAGGTTCGGTATCGGCTTTTGATAGTTCAAAAGGAACTAATAATATGTCGGCTGGGACCTCAGCTGGTGCACTAATTAATACAGGGACATTCAATCTTGTATGTGGTAATAACGCTGGAACGAGAATAACATCCGCAACTCGTAATACGATGTTAGGGCATACTTCAGGCACATATATTACTGGTGATAGAAATACATGTGTTGGAGGCTTGGCTGGTGTAGGTGTAAATGCTGTTTCAACCTGTGCAGATAATACATTTATCGGGGCTTCAAGTGGTAATGTGATTACAACGGGCGGTTTTAATGCCTGTATTGGTTCATATGCTGGAGATGGTATTACAACGGGAAGTAATAACACTGTATTGGGTGCTTATTCTGATGTATCCCCTACTGGAAGTAATCAAACGGCAATTGGATATCAAGCGGTATGCGATACTCCGAACCAAATAACTTTGGGTAATTCCTCTGTAAGTCTAATTAGACCAACGGGTAATGGAGTTGCTGATTTGGGTGATGCTACTCATAAATATAAAAATGGTTATTTCAGCGGTAGTTTGAACTGTGGTTCTTTGACCTTTCCAAAGCCCTTTGCAGAGATGTATGAAGGGACAAGTTCGACAACGAGCGGTCTTACTGATAATGTGTGGTATAAGGCTCTTTTCACAAACACATTATCTGGATTAAGTCAATCTTTTACACATACAAGTCCTAATAAATTAACATATAACGGTATAATGGCTAGAGTATTTCATTCAGGATGTACAATTACTTGTTATCCAGATTCAAACAGTAATTCTAATTGGGAATTTGCCTTATCCGTTAATGGTGTAATACAAAGTGGGTCGATTGTTTCTATGACAACCTCAAATAACGCTCATCGTTATAGTACAGCAATCCATAAAATATTCCCCTTACAGACTAATGATTATGTAGAACTCTATATGAGGAGAACCTCTGGGACATCAAATTTAACTATAAACCATTTCAATCTGTTTATGTTGGCAATGCCTAATGAATTTTCACCAAGCGAACTTGTTCCAGATATGACCAATGATACAACACCAATTCCTTATGTTGGAAATGCATCGAGTATTACAACAGGTTATCCAGCATATCAGTTGTTTGATGTATTTGATACAGGGGACGGTTGGGTATCTTTTGCTGCAACATTTAATAATACAACTGGAGACGCTACTATTTCACGTAATAAATTTGATTTGACACAAAATATGGAATGGATTACTATAGATTTGGGTTCTGTCAGAACCATCACACGATTTGACTTCATAAATGGTTCTTTAACGGCTGCTTCTCCGGTTAATTTCGTTATGCACGTGTCAGATACGGACACGGCAAGTAGTTGGTCTCAAGTGTATACCAAAACTGGGGAAAGTTGGACAACTCTAGGTCAAGTAAAACAATATCCTATATCTATTACGACCAGATACATTGGGTTTTCTTTTACTAAGATAGGGCTTTGGGATAGATTATCGTTAGCAACAATTAAAATCTGGGGTCTCTAATTAATTCTAGAATTAGTTCAAAATAAAATATCTTACATATAATATAAAATGTCTGTAGAAAGTGAAACTGGAAGTTTGATTCCGAATGACCCTTATGCCCTATTACGTCAATATAAACAAGAGGCGAACATATTAAGCAAAGCCTATGGAGCATCTGAGTCGTATTATCGCCAAATGTATAAAACCTTTACATACCCTCTCGTAGTATTAACAACAATCTCAACTGTGTTCTCTGGTTTTGATATTCATCAATATGCGGTAGTTGGTCTAAATCTATGCACTCTGCTGTTATTGGGATTTAATACAGCAATTGATCCCAAGGATAAGGAGCATCAAGCACATCAGGTGTCAGGGGAATTCTCTGAGATACAAAGCGGTATTACGCAGTTTATCCGAGAGAATAGTAAAAGCAGAGCAGAATGCCGACAATATTCACAAATAGTTGTTGAGCAGATGACAATCTGGCGTAGTCTATCCCCGCCAATCAGGCAAAAGTATTTAGACGATGCACAAAAAAAATATGGGAAAAGAGTCAGAAAGACTAACCCAGAAATTCAAAAAAACGAGTCAAAAAACCATCTATCAAATATGGTAGTGAATGTCTAATATACCAGTTCTATAGTAATTATAGTGATGATATTACACAGTATTATTGAATACCTTAGGAGGACTTAAAAATGCCAATGATGCTTATGTTTTTCATTTTCCTTCTTCTCTTCATATTCTTTCATTATCTTATTCACTAAACTTTCACTTGCGAAACCTAGTGTAAAACTTAGACTAATTAGAATTAATTCTAAAATCATTTTATATAATAGACATATATCTTATTTTACAAAAAAATAAAATATAGTAACAATTCTCTTTTCTCTCATCATCCAGATCATCTCTTACAATGAGGACAAAACGGTTTTTTAAAGTCTCCGTAACGACTTGCGCATAGCGACTTGCGACTAGCGACTTGCGCCGTAGCGACTTGGAGTCGTTAGCGACTTGCGACTTGGGAACAATTTGATAAGTAAACTGTAATACCGGTTGATTTTATATTTTAAACTGAAACCACCTTAACTTTTAGTGGTTCTCCATTGGTAATATTTGAATTATATATATTTCCAATGGAGAACCACCTTTATTTTAAACTGAGTTCAGGTTGATTTTTAAAATGAAGGTGAGTATGGGTTACGAAAACTTCGGTAACTTTGGTTGATTTTTAATTTTCAGAAGTATTGAATTATGTTGATATAAACGATTGCCAGAAAGTTCGGTTGAATTCGTCTTGTAATACTTGGAAGTTAACAGGAGATGCTTTTGAATGTTTTTGCATCTTATAATTTAGTTTTGGATTCAGTTTTGAAATCCATTCATATTCAATGTCTTCTAGTTGGTCTCTGTTCCAACAATAGCATTCTTGTATACACTCAATACTCAATCCTTTCCAACCGTTGGTATTAAAATGATCCTTAACAAACCTGTTAACGGGAAACTGTAAATGACCAAACTCGCGAGAGAGTATGTCAAGGGTAGAACCAATATACATAATGTTAGGATAATCACGGTGGAATAATTTATAAATATAACTCTTGTTATATCGGGTATCTAACGTAAAATCGTTAATAGGTAATACGTAAGGAGTGTTAACCTTTTTTATACTTCCGAGGGGTCTTTGTCTTGTTCTGGGCATTGTTTATTAAATAAGTATGAATCTTAAAGTTTCCAGAAAATAAAAGATAGTATTTTTGTTTTAGAGGAGGAGATATTTTGGAGGAGGGACAGAGCAACCCGTCACTATATATGGTCAGAGATATAGGGACAGCGATAGAGGGACAGGTTTTTATATACTAGTAGTATATAAAAACCTGTCCCTCTATCGCTG
>Ga0102812_10001125_pt1 | contig 18640 bp, 17 predicted proteins | sample ColrivemetaGS713_FD_79334 | JGI IMG/M metagenome (GOLD analysis project Ga0102812, IMG submission 79334) | Estuarine microbial communities from the Columbia River estuary - Flood tide ETM metaG S.713 | ecosystem: Environmental > Aquatic > Marine > Intertidal zone > Estuary | place: USA... | reverse complement strand
GGGCTGCGGCTACGGAGAATACGCCTTCATGCTGGCGGACGCGCTGCCCCTGGCTACTGTGACGGCCCTGGATATCAACCAAACGTCGATCCAGAATATTGCCCGCCTGGCGCGTGAACACGGGATGGACAACCTGGAAACCCACGGCAATACCATCGATACCCTTCAAGATCGGGAGGGCCAGTATGATTTTATCTACTCGGTGGATGTTTTTGAGCACATTAAAGAGGAGGAAATGCCCTTTGCGCAAGCCAAGGAAAAGCTGCGCCCCGGAGGCTATCTGTTGATCAAAATTCCTAGTAGGGACCAACTGACCATCCTGCCCGAAGCCTGGTTTGAAGACCACCATGATTGGCTGGAGGATGAACACATCGGCCAGGTCTACGAGTTGGAAGATTTGGAAAATCGGATGCGTGCCGAAGGCTTTGAAGTCGTGTACGCCGCCTACGCCGATGGCTGGTGGAGCCGCCTGGGTTGGGAACTGGGGTATTTGTCGCATAAGGCAGGCCCCGTTTGGCAACTGCTCTGTTTGCCTTTCGCGAAAAGCATGGTGTGGCTCGATCGACTGGTACACCGCCGCAAGAATGGCAATACGATTCAGGTCATCGGACGCAAAAAAGCCTGATATGCCTCCTTTAGTCAGCATCATAACGGTTAATTATCGGCAGGCACAAATCACTTGTGATTTTCTGGACAGCTTGCGCGAAATCCAATATCCTCACTACGAAGTGTTGTTGGTAGATAATGGTCTGCTCGAAGATGAGTCGGACAAATTTCGCCAGCATCACCCCCGTGTGAGGGTCATCAATAGCGCCGATAATCTGGGCTTTGCTGGCGGGAATAATCTCGCTATCCGCGAGGCTGCCGGTGATTATATTTTGCTGATTAACAACGATACCATCGTTCCCCCAGACTTCCTCAACCCTTTGGTGGAAGTATTGGAGACCCACCCCAAAGCGGGCATGGCCAGCCCCAAGATTTATTTCTACGATGATCCCCGGATGCTACAATACGCTGGCACGGGCAAGATCGATTTCCGCACCGGGCGGGGCCAGGATGCCGCAAAACGAACGCTCGATGAAGGGCAGTTTGATGATTTGCGCCAAGCGGATTATGCCCACGGAGCCTGTGTACTGATTCGGCGAACCTTGCTGGAAGAGATCGGTCTGCTCCGGGAGGATTACTTCATGTATTACGAAGAACTGGATTTCAGTGTGCGTGCCCGGCGGGCGGGTTGGGAGATTTTATACACCCCGAAAGCTTATATCCACCACCGCGAGTCGAGCTCGATGGGCAAGACCAGCCCGCTGAAGACTTACTACATGTTTCGCAACCGCTGGTTGTTTATTCGCCGGTTTGGGCAGGGGCTGGATTACCCGATCTTTCTGGTCTATTTTCTCTTGGTGGCATTGCCGCTCAATGCGGTTCGTTTCGTCAGGCAGGCCAATTGGGAACACCTGAGATCGCTGTGGCGCGGCTTGCGCTGGAATTTACAGCGCGTCCGTATCTCGCACCAGGTGCCTGTTTTAGCCACTACACCCCCTCGCCGATGAAGAAATTATTACAAGACCAATGGGCGAAAATCAAGGTGGAAAAAGATTGGCCATCGGGTCATCCTTTATTGCCCTTGTACCTGCTACTGCGCGTGCTCAGCCTCGGTTGGCGCTGGCTGCGGGCGCGTGTAAGTTTACGAAAAGCACAAAACAAAGGGCGGCTGGTATTTCAAAACGGCCGCTTAAAAGTTCACCAGAAAGGAACACTCCACATTGGCAATCGGGTACGCTTTTGGTCGACCATTACGACCACCCAGCTGCTCGTAGGCCCTAAAGGAAAGCTCGAAATCGGAGACGATTGCTTCATTAACGGCGCGGTAGTGGCTGCGTATTCTTCTATCCGCATCGGCAGTGGGGTTTATCTGGCACCTTCCGCTTTGGTCACCGATAGCTATGCTTTTGGCTCTTCAGAAGCTGATCGGCAAACGGCCCCCATTTGGATCAAGGACAATGCCTGGGTCGCTACCAAGGCCATCATCTTGCCGGGCGTGACCATCGGTGAAGGAGCCGTAGTAGGCGTGGGGGCGCTGGTGACTAGCGATGTTCCCGACCGAGCGATCGTAGCTGGTGTGCCCGCGCGCATCATCCGCTACCTGGAGGAAGAAGAACCCGTGGAAGAGGTGATTGCTGAACATCCAAAAACGATCGTTCATGGCTTATAATGAAAATGCAGCCTGGCAAATACGCTGGGACAACTACACCAACATGCAGGAGCAAGGAACGGTTAATAAAAGCGAGCCTGCAAAACGTTCTCTTGGCCAACAGCTAATAAACGCTTACCGAAATTGGCAACTCCGCCAAAAAGTCCAGCAGTTGGGCAAAGGCGTAACCATCCTCGGCCGCATAAAAGTCATCAACCAAGGCTTGATCCAAATTGGCGACAATTGCCAACTCATCACCGATTACCAAGCCCTTCGTCTGGCAGTAGGGCGCAAGGCAAGGCTGTTTATCGGTGCGGGAACCATCATGAACAGCGTCATCATCGCAGCCCAACGGGAGGTGACGATTGGCAAAAATTGCCGCTTAGCTCCCTTCGTTCATTTTATGGACAGTGATTTCCACGATGTCAATGATCGTTTGCAAGCGGGCAAAGCTGCACCCATCACCATTGGCGATAACGTGCGTCTGGGAGCACATGCGATGGTCCTGCGTGGCGTAACCATCGGCGATGGTGCCGAAATATTGCCAGGCTCGGTCGTCACCAAGGACGTCCCGGCCGGAGCGCTAGCGGGGGGAGTGCCCGCCAGAGTAATTTCCCAAGAATTAGAAATCAGAGAATGATGGCTAGTATGAGCATTTTGTTTTGGGTAGGTTTATTTATCGTCGTTTTCACTTACGTGGGCTACGGTCTGCTGGTGTGGGCAATGGTCAAAATCAGAGGAGCCCGCAGCATTCCGGAAGATCAACGGACGGATGACCAACTACCAGAAGTGACGCTATTGATCGCCACCTACAACGAAATAGATATTTTGCCCGCCAAATTAGCCAACTGCCGGGCCCTGGATTACCCCAAAGACAAATTGAAGATACTCTTCGTCACCGATGGCTCCTCCGACGGATCTGCGGAATTGTTGGGTAAAGAAGAAGACCTGCTGACCCTCCATCAACCAGCGCGCGCGGGCAAAATTGCCGCCGTAGAACGGGCCATGAAGTTTGTGAATACCCCTCTCACCGTACTAACCGACGCCAATACCTTCCTGAACCAAGAGGCCATTCGCAGGATGATCGCCGACTTTCAAGACCCCACCGTGGGTGCCGTCGCGGGGGAGAAACGAGTGATCTCCGAAGGTGATGCCAGCAGCGGGGGCGAGGGCTTGTACTGGCGTTACGAATCGTTTCTGAAAAAGAAAGACAGCCAGTGGTACAGCGTCGTGGGTGCCGCCGGGGAGCTTTACGCCATCCGCACCGAGTTGTTCCACCAGGTACCTCCCGATACCATCCTCGATGATTTTATGCACACGCTGCTGATCGCCAAAGACGGCTATCGGGTGACCTACGCCCCCGAAGCCATTGCCGAAGAACAGGCCTCGGCCAACGTGGGGGAAGAACTAAAACGAAAAATCAGAATCTGCGCCGGTGGCTGGCAATCCATGGCGCGACTACTACCTTTGCTCAACCCCTTCCGCTACGGCATTTTGAGCATCCAGTACATCGGTCATCGCGTGCTGCGCTGGTCCTTGGCACCGCTCCTACTGCCCTTCGTTTTACTGGCCAATATTTGGTTGGTAAGCCATGGCGGCCACTGGATTTATGCCTTGTTACTACTCGGCCAACTGGCCTTTTACGGTCTGGCCCTCCTGGGATACCTCTGGCGAAACCGCAAACTCAGCATCCCCGGGTTCTTCGCGCCCTACTATTTCGTGATCATGAATTACAGTGTCTACGCCGGCTTCCTGCGCTACTGGCGGGGCAAGCAGGCCGCCACCTGGGAGAAATCCGCCCGCCGAGAGCAGGCGACGAGCTTGTAGCGCTGAATCGGTGTGTAAATGCGTGAATGTATCCCGACAACTAAGTAGTTTGGGCCTTTGCCCAAACCACTTTAAGATCGGTATATAAATGTATTTATACGAATGAGGGTAGGTTCATCTATCATCTTTAGGGGCCATGCCGTCTCCCGTCCCGACTTTTCTAGTCGGGACGGGATCGGCACCAGGCTGTCCGCCGCTCCTTCATGCAGGGTATGAAACCCTGCCCTACGGAGCAGCAGACAGCCTGGTGCCGTAGGGGCGTTTGCACAGCAACGCGACTATCGGCAGGGCCCATAAACAGTCTCTACACAAACGGATACAGCCCCACAATCACCACCAGCGCTGTAAGGGAAAGCAAGACGGTCATCATGGACCAACTGCGCAGCGTGGTCGCTTCATCCATGTGCAGGTATTCTTTGACCAGCCAAAAGCCACTGTCGTTGACGTGGGAGAGGGTGCTTGCACCGGCGGCAATACTCAAGACCAATAGCGCTAGTTGGGGTGGGCTTAAACCAATAGAGGGTAAAGCGGGTGCCAACAAGCCCGCTGCCGTAATCATAGCTACAGTAGCAGACCCTTGGAGGATGCGGATCAGCGCTGCCAGGATAAAGGCCAATAATGGTGGCAGCAGCTGAAATTGGAGGAAGACCTCGGCCAGCGAAGCTCCGGCACCGCTGGTCACCAACATTTGTTTGTAGACGCCGCCGGCACCCGTGATGAGGATGATAGCGCCCGCCGGGGCCAGTGCCTTGGTGGCCAGACTTTGGAGTTCCTTACTATCCAGGCCCCGCTTGGTGCCGAGGAAGTAAAGCGCCAGGAGACAAGACAATAACAGCGCTACGTAAGGATGCCCTAGGAAGATAATGCCGTCGGTGAGCGCCGTGGAGGCCCAAGTTTCTGCCTTGATCAACATGGTTGTGAGGGTGTTGCCGAGGATCAAAATGATTGGTAAAAGAATGAGGGTAAGGATCATACCGATCGGGGGCAACTGTTCATCCTCTAGTTCTGGGCCGTCGAGTTGGGGAGCGGCAATGAAAAATTGGTCACCTACCCGCTTGCCCCACCAGAGTCCGGCGACAGCTACCGTAGGGATCCCAACACCAAAACCCAGCAGGATGACCCAGCCCAGTTCGGCTTGCAAAATATCGGCGACGGCAATGGGCCCCGGCGTGGGAGGGATGAAGGCGTGCGTAGTCGCCAAACCCGCCAGCAAGGGAATGCCGAAGTACAGCAGCGAACGCCCGGTACGCCGCCCCAAGGCATACACCAGCGGGACCAGCAGGACAAAAGCCACATCGAAAAACACGGGAATAGCCACCAGGAAACCCGTTAGGACAAAAGCCAGGGAAGCTCGCTTTTCACCCAGGCGTGCAAGTAGAAATCTAGCCAGTGCCTGGCTGCCGCCGGAATGCTCCAATACTGCCCCGAGAATGGCGCCTAAGCCTACAATTGTCGCCACAAAACCCAGGGTGCCGCCCATGCCGGTGGTAATGTTGGTGATGATTTCTTCCGTAGGGATGCCCGCCGAAAGGCCGAATCCTATACTCGCAATCAGTAAAGCCAGGAAGGCGTTGAGTCGAAAACGCAGCACCAGGAGCAGTAAGAGGGCAATGCTGAAGAAAATGGCGGAGAAAAGTTGCTCGGTCATAAGCTATGGGGAGTAAGTGATGGGAGTGTGCTACAATTTAGTGGCATTTCGATGGTAAGGACAGCTGAAAGGTTCTTCGTCATTTATGGCGAATAGGTCTTACTCGCCATAAATGACGATAAACCCATATACAAGCCACTAACTTGTAGCATACTCAAGTGATGTAGTTAAAGTACGAAGATAATTATTCAGGAGGACCAGCCAGGATAGCTGCTACGATTTGATCAATGCTTTGATCAATGGAGACAATGAGTGCATCGTGGGGTTCCTCTAACGCTGCGAATTGGGAGGCAAGGAGCGCAGGGGGCATGAAGTGACCGGTGCGAGCTTGCATTCTGGCGGAAATCAGTTCGGGGCTGCCTTTTAGATATACGAGGAGGGGCTTTTCTCGGAGATCTTGTTCGAGGATGCTGCGGTAGCGGTCTTTCAGCGCAGAACAGGCAAGAATGGCACCTTCCTCATTTTGGGTTTGTTTTTGGAGCAAGGCCGCCAGGGTTTCAAGCCAGGGCTGGCGGTCGTCGTCATTGAGGGGTTGGCCTGCCGCCATTTTGGCGACATTGGCTGCGGGGTGGTAATCATCGGCATCGAAGAAGGGGAGGTCGGTACGCGCACTCAGTGCCCGGCCGATGGTGCTTTTTCCGCTACCGGAAACACCCATGATGAGATAGATAGGAGGCATTTTTGGATGGTTAGTTTAGCATTGTGGTGAGGAAAGGTCGGGAGAATTTTCAAGAATTCCGTTTTTTGCCCAACCATAAAAGGAACTGTTGGTTTAAGCAATGGTTATTCATCTCCTAGCTCCGAATCCGTAAAGCCTGTGAAGACATTTCTCCTTTTTGACATAGATGGAACGCTCCTTTTTTCTAATTCCATTGATAGCCAGTGCTTTGCTGATAGCTATGAGGAGGTATTTGGACAACCCTTTCCCAGTATCGATTGGCGGGATTATCCGCACGTTACGGATCACGTTATTTTTCGTACCGTTTTCTTGCGCCATTTTCAGCGGGAGGCCACAGCTGAGGAGCGGCAGGTTTTTGAAGACCATTACGTCAACCGTTTGCAAACCGAGCGTGCGAAACAGCCGGAGGCTTTTCAGGAGGTACCCGGCGCCAGTGATTGCTGGCGGCAACTGGAGCAGGATGATCGCTTTGTGTTGGGCATCGCTACGGGAGGCTGGCGGGCACCCGCGCAGGTGAAATTGCAGCACGTAGGTATTCATCCTGTACCGGCTTATGCCGCTTATGCGGATGGGATGGAGCAACGTGATCATATTTTGCAAGCGGCGATAGAACTGGCGCGCCAGGCTCATCAAATTAGTCACGTCGTTTATATTGGCGATGCCATCTGGGATGCTACTACTACCAGGCAAATGAACCTGCCGCTGATTGGCCTACGCCGTCAGGGTGACGAGGAGGTACTTCGGCGCGAAGGGGTAAAGGTAGTGCTGAGTAATTACCAGGATATAGCGGCTTTCCACCAGGCGGTGGATACCGTTTTGAGCGAGCACTATTGGTAGAGAAGAAGTATGTTTTTTCCGCTATAGGGTGTTGAAAAAGTTACTTTCTATCAGGTTTCGCGGGCTTTAGTCCGCACTTGTAATGGGTGAAATACATTGCGGACTGAAGCCCGCGCAACCTGTTTTAACACCAGGTTATTGTTCTTTCACCTAGTACCAAAGGTACTTGCGTATGGGAGTAAAAGCCGGAAGTCATTTCTGAGAAATTGGAATAAGCTTACCGCTCATTTTCCGACTTCCGACTTCCGACTTCCGACTTAAAAAAATTACTGCTTTACCACCTTTCCTGTCCAGCGCTTTTGCTCGCTTTGCAGCTGCAAATAGTAAGTGCCAGCAGGGTAGCCATCCAGCTGTAATTGCTCATCCAGCTGGGTAGTAGCGGGATAGTCTTGTTGCTGCAACAGCTGGCCATTGGTGTTAAACACTTTAAGCGTAACCGCTAGCGGAGACTCCTCCGTACGGATTTGTAAATGATAAGCTCCCCGGCTCACCGTAGGGAATACCTGGATTTGGGTAAACTCATCGGCAAGCTCCTCAACGGCTACATTCAGAAGAAGATTTTCTTGGTAGCCCCAACCAGCCTGCTCGGTGACCTCATTGTAAGTAGACCCCGTCAAGACATCGAGGTCTCCATCGTTATCCAAATCACCAAGCATAGGCCAGAGAAAAAAGGCTGTCTGCTCTTCTAATCCATAAGGATTTAAAACCTCGGCCGCAAAAGCAGGTGCCGTAGCGGTGCCGGTATTCTCGAAATACTGGTACGAAACGGAATAATCGTAGTAATCGTAATAGGAGGAACCAGCCAGAATGTCGATATCGCCGTCGTTGTCCAGATCGCCAAATTCGAAGAAAGTAGGATTTGAATACGTCGCGGGCAAACCAAAGATTTCCCGTTGTGCTACCCCAAAATTCGGTGCTTGAGCGGTGCCGATATTTTCCTGAAAAACAATGCCATCTTCTTGGTTGTCGTAATCATAGAAATAGAAAAGGCTGAAGAGATCTAAATCCCCATCTCCATCCATGTCGACTAATTTAGGAGTGGTTGCCAAGCTACCGTCAAGTGCAATGTTGAACGGGCTGACTTGAGGCTCTCCGAACGCAGGGTTTTGTGAATCTCCCACATTTTCAAAGTAGAATACGTTACCTGGACTATCATCACTAAACACCCCTAACATAAGGTCCAAGTCACCATCACCATCTAAATCACCAAAAGCGGGGTTGATCAAGCTCCCATCGCCTGTAGGAGGTAAAATGATGCCGAAATTTTCAGCACTAGCTGCCTGAAAATTGGCCAAAGTACCGTTGTTAGTGCTTTGGTTTTCCCGGAATTGGATGACCTGGATATCGTTGTACCCTTCTGTCTCGTAAGCAATACTGAAAATATCCAGATCTCCATCCCCGTCGATGTCGACCAGGGTTTCGAAGCGCAGCTCATTGTGGGCCATCAGGCCGAAGGGGTTCTCTTCCAGGGGGGCGAAATTCACCTGTGCTTGTGCTGACGTTGTGCTCAAGCCCAGTAACAGTATAGCACCGCCGAGGGCCTTGCGCAAACTGCTCATCTTTTCCAATCGGAGCATTTGTTGGAACAACTGGCGTAGACGGTTCCGCAAAAATGCTTGCTTGGTAGCGGTAAAAGTAGCAAAGCTACCGTCTTTGACCCATTGTTTTACCCGACTGCTCAGGTAACGCCACTGGCGACGAGTCGCTGAAATTTGTTGTTTTCTTTGGTACATATAAATAAATTCTGGTGATGAAAACAGTGATTTGCCACTGCTGTCTGGTTTCAATGTTATTCTTTGTCTGTTTCCTGGCCCCAGTAGGTCGCAAAGGGGGTGGCCAAGCCTCGTTTGTGATCTTCTTGCAAAGTACTCAGGATATTTGGGCGCAACATACCGGGCAGGACTTTTACATCATAAATCTCTTCTACAGACGTATGATAGGCCAACTGCCCGATCAGTTTGCCACTGGGGAGATGAACCACGAGTATCCCCGCCGGTGATTGTTTGAATTGGTCATCGATTTTAGCAAAGGTCTTAGAGCTGGCTCTGATTTGACTCACGCCAATAAAGAGGTAGTCCCCGTGGCGATCCATTCCCCGCAAGAAACCGGGGTGTTGAAATACGGTTGTTGTTTCCCCGCTAGCAGGGGCGATCTTCAAAAGAGTCCCCGCAGCCGAAAGGAGTACAAACAGGCCTTCTGGATACAAGCGGGGGGAATGCGGCATAGCCAGGCCAGCAGCAATGACTTCTCCGGAAGGAACTTCCATCACAATGCCGCTGGTAGTTACGCTGGGGCGCCAGCTCTTTGGGGTGTCTCCCTGGTTGAAAGCCGTAGCGTAAGCGGGTTGACCGTCCTTCATGGCCATACCATTGAGGTGACAACGATCTTCCGCCGCCAGTTTGCTGATAAACGGAGGCGTCCAGACGGGGGTGAAGTTATAGTTGGCGTCGATTTTGCACAGACAAGAGAAAAAGGTGTTGACGGCAAATAGACCTCCCTTGCCAAATTCCAGGTCGTGGATGTCCAGTGCGCCGGTGAAAAAACTAGCCCGAGGCATAAACATACTGTCGTAAACTGTGGGCTTTGCGGGGTAATGATGTGCTAAGGCTGGAGAGTTGCGGAGGACAATCACTTCGTCTTTAGTAGCGATCGCCATGCGGTCTTGGTGGAGTGCTATGCCCATCGCCTTGCCAAAAGAACGAGGCAATTGGATAATACTTTGTTCATCCTTAGGACTGAGCAAAACGACCTTGCCGGCCTGGTAGGTGCTAAGGGCTAAACTGATACCTAGTTGGTGCAAGATAGCGGCGAATCCTGGAGTGTACTGGCAACTAAAGGGTGGTAAGGCCAAAATCAGCGGTTTTTTGAATTGATTGCAAAGCAAATAGAGAGGTAACCATTTGGTGACCTTTTGCTTCCCAATGATAAGACAAGATAGTCAAAGCGCTGGCCGTTTGTTGCTTTTTTAAAAACCTTTTAACAGTAGGCTGCTGGAATGTTAAAACAATCGTAAAAACTTATCTTTGTTATCTTATAGGGGAGCTACAGTATTTTTTTGAAAAAAATATTCATTGGTAATAGGGGGGGCTAAAGTCTATCCACATCCTAATATCGACAAAGGGAAAGAATTATGAAAAATATCCGCGCCGAGGAGTTGATGGCAGCTTATCTCAGTGGCAATATTGCTGCTGCTGAGCAGGAAGAGTTGTTGGCATGGGTAGGAGATTCTCCCGAAGGTCAGAAGTTCTTTGATAATGCGGTTACCCTGTGGAGCTTAACGGAGCAAATGGCTTACCCCGATTTCTCCGCACAGAAAGTAAATGCCTGGGAAAAAGTAGCGGGTAGATTGACAGATCATCGACCTTCTTCCGGGAAGGGCGGCGGCTCAGCGGCTATCGTTCGGTTTAATTATCGTCCTTTGCTGGCAGCAGCAGCTATCGCCTTGCTGCTCATTGCGGGCTGGTGGGCAATGCAACCTTCGACTACCAGATCGGTCATTGCCAGTACCTTGAATGAGGAACAGTCGGAACTGACTTTGCCGGATGGCACAGCGGTTTGGCTCAACGAAAATACTTACCTCACTTACGAAGAAGTAAACGGTGAACGCCGGGTACAACTGGAAGGGGAGGCCTTCTTCGATGTAGCGACCGATAGCTTGCAGCCCTTTCGGATTTATGCCGGGGAGTCCATCACGACCGTTTTAGGAACCTCTTTCAACGTTCGTGCTTACCCCGGAGAAGAAGCTATTGAGGTGAGTGTGAAAGAAGGAAAAGTCGCTTTGGAAACCAAGACAAAAGTGGCGAAGACCGAAAAGGTGGCACAAAAAGTAGAGCTATCGCCGGGAGACAAAGGCGTTTTTGTCAAAGAGACGGCTGCGATTGCCACCAAAGAGGAAGAAGCGAAAAACAGCACTGCCTGGAAAGATGGGAAACTGGATTTTGACAATGTTCCCCTCGCCGAAGCGATCAAAGTTATGGAGCGTTACTACGAAGTAAACATTGAGCTGGCCACCGAAGGATTAGGGAAGTGCTTGTTTAAAGGCAAGTACGATAATGTCGCTTTGAAGGATCTGTTAAATGCAGTAGAATTTTCGATGGAGCTGCAATTGGAAGAAAATAAGGGCATCTACCGCTTTGCGGGAGAAGCTTGCGAATAGAACCAAGACCCCATGTTGTACAAACACCTGTTAAAAATCGGATGGCTGCTTGTTTTGCCGTGCCTTTCCTGGGCGCAGCAAAGGAGTACGCAAGTAAGTTACCATTATCAGGAAACTACCTTGGGAGATGCACTCGTAGATTTGGAGCAACGTTTTGATCTGAATTTTACCTACAGCCCTAGTCGGCTACCGATGGATTATCGGCTGAGCGTTTCGGCAAACAGCTTGCCGGTACAGGAAGCTATGGAGCATCTTTTTGAGACCAGTCCAATCCGGCATGCTTTTATTGGCGATCAGATTGTGCTGAGGTCAGATCCGGGAAGGTTGAGCCAAATTCAAACCAAAGCGATCCAACCTCGTCAGAAAACGCCATTGTATCAGGAACCACGACCAACGCCCCCAGCGATAACGGCTATTCCGACCCAAGGGCCCAAACAAATTTCCGGTGGCGACCAATGGCTCAGTGATAAACTGGAAGAGGAAGACCTGCAACGAATTGCCATTGCCATGGAGAATCACGAACGGGAATTGGCCATGGAGGAATACGATGCTACCCATCGCCTGGCGCAGATTTCTTTGTTGCCTTATTTTGGTACCAATACCTACCGTAGCAATGAAGTGACAAACAATGTGTCGGTCAATGTTTTCTGGGGGACCAGCAAGGCGGTAGATGGCTTTGAAATAGGAGGGGTTGCCAATTCGGTGGTAGAAGATATGCGGGGATTCCAAATGGCAGGAGCGGTGAACCAGGTAGGCGGCAATGTTACGGGTACCCAACTGGCCGGCTTGGTCAACCACACTGGTGGTAAAGTTAAAGGTGCCCAGGTGGCAGGTGCCGGGAATGTCGTACTGGATAGTATGACAGGGGCGCAAGTAGCTGGCTTGTTCAATATCTCCAAGCACCATTTGCATGGTAACCAAACTGCCGGTGTTTTTAACTGGGCCGCAGGCGATGCGGAACACCAAGTGAGTAGCTTTTACAATCGCGCCCGCTACGTTGAAAAGCGACAAGTAGGCCTGGTGAATGTCTGCGATACAACGGCCAAAGCTCCTTACGGCTTGTTGAATTTTGTAAAATACGGCTACAACCGCGTAGAAGTTGGTGCCAGTGAAAATATGTACGTCAACTTGGGTGCTAAATTTGGCGTACGCAAACTGTACAACATCGTACATCTCGGCCTGCGTTGGGATGTGGTGGAGCAGCAATCCGTTGACAACCTCACTTCCGAGGCCGTTTACACGAGTTGGGCGGTAGGTTACGGTTTGGGGGTTGCTCCCCGGTTGGGAAAGAAAGTCTTGTTGAATGTGGAGGCCGTTGCCATGCACGTCAATGAGATGGATGCCTGGACGAGTAAACTTAACCTGCTCGGACAATTTAGAACGACCTTTGACTATCAATTGAACGGGCGGATGAGTTTCTATGCAGGCCCGGTACTGAATATGATGTGGTCTCAATTATACGATGCGTCGACCGACACTTATGGTTCACGTATCCCGATCAACCCGCTGTGGAATGAGCAGCAGGGAGCGACGAATTTTCAAGGTTGGATCGGCTTTTCTGCCGGTATTCGCATGTAGCGTTTATAAGCTTAAATCAAGGATGTAATAACGGATGGCGGATGCCAGACGCTTGGTGTACCCACTAAGTACTGGCGGTGCTATGTCCAAAACGATAATTTACTAAAAGACTTAAATACACTCGACGAATGAAAAATTTAATGCAAAAACAGCTTCTTTTTTTAGCGGTACTGATGACTGCTACTATTGGCCTACAGGCCCAACACGAAACGCTTTTTAACCAGGCGAGGGTCGTTGGGGCCTTTGGGGGCCCAATCACGGAATACGGATTGAGCAACAATCTGAGCACTTCGGTAGGTGGCGGCGGAGCACTGGTGATCAATAGCTTCTTTATTGGTGGCTACGGGTTGGCCAGCGCTGATTTTGATCAGCTTTACGATGAAGGAGACATAGATGTCCTGGATATTGGCCACGGGGGCTTTTGGCTGGGAGGAACCTTTCAACCGCACAAATTAGTACACATGTACGGTAGTGCACGCCTTGGTTGGGGAGCCATCAATATTGACCTGAATGGCAATACGCCCTACCGCGAACTGGATAAAATTTTCGTTGCAACGCCGGAAATAGGGGTGGAGCTGAACCTTACTCGCTGGTTTCGTTTAGCTGGAACGGTAGGCTATCGCTACGTGACCGGCGTGAACGAAAACCGTGGCCTTACGGGCGACGATTTTTCCGGAGCTATTGCGGGCGTCACCCTGCGTTTCGGCTGGTTTGGTCGCAGACGGAGTAATAATTGGTAAAATCAAATTTGCCGACTACGAGTACTTAACCCTTAAAATCAAAAATGATGAATAATTTAAAATTTCTTTTTATGCTGTTGCTTAGCAGCAGCTTGTTTTTCACAGGATGTTTTGTAGACATCAATGACGATGACGGCCTTTTTGGCTGTATGGATGCTAATGGCCCGATAACCACGATTGACCTTGATTTGCCGGAGTTCTCAGGAATTTCGCTGGCCATGGAAGCAAGGGTAGAAATCACGCAGGGACCAGAACAATCGGTTACTGTTGAAGGGAAGTCAGATATTTTTGACGAGCTTGATCTGGATGTCAATAGCCGTGGTGTTTGGACCATCAGAACGAAGGATTGTGTGCGTGATGTAGACAATCTCACCTTTTATATTACGGTTCCTGATCTTAATGAGGTCATCATTAGCGGCTCTGGTAAAATAGTGAGCACCAATACCTTTATCGGCGGGGATATTGAACTCAGGATCTCTGGCTCGGGCGAAATAGACATGGCCTTGGAAGCTGATGATATAGAGGTGGATATTCCCGGTTCCGGGAAAGTATTCCTGGAAGGCGTAGCCGATGAAGTAAATTTGAATATTTCGGGCAGCGGTGATTTACGCGCTTTTAACCTTACTGCGCGGGAAGGAAACGTCAATATCTCGGGAAGTGGGGACGCCGAAGTCAGGATCGAAGACCGTCTGGATGTGCGGATTACTGGCAGCGGGGATGTCTATTACAAAGGCCAGCCTCTGCTGGATGTATCGATCACCGGAAGTGGCGAAGTCATTGATGCCAATTAATCTAATAACCAGATAATTGGTGTAGTATTTCAGTAACATATGTTTGCCCTTTCTGCTTTGGCAGGAAGGGCTTTTATATTCCTTTTTTCGTCGAAAATAAGGAAGGTAACGAACCTTAGTCGCAATAAAATACGTTCAAGGGATCAATGATTCATTTACCCTTGAACAACCATTTTTTAATATGCGTAATTCCTTGTTTTTTCTAAATATGTTGCTGTTGGTTTTCCTGACCAGCTGCGTTTCTCAACAAAAGTATACCGATCTGGAATCTGCCAAAAACCGTCTTTCCCAGCGGTTGAACGAAACGGAAACAGATTTGGACAGCTACCGTAACCAGTCGGCGAAATTACAATCCCAACTCACTGCAGAGCAGGAACAACGCCAGCAGCTTACAACTGATTTGGAACGGTCTCGCCAGCGGTATGCAGAGCTAGATGCGACCAATCGTGATTTGCTGGCCCGGTACGATCGCATCCTCGAACAGAACCGTACCACCTTAGCGGCAGCAGGTACTGAAAATGCGACCCTCACTGCTCGCCTCAACGAGAAGGAACAAGAACTGGATCAGCGCCAAAGGGAACTGCAACGTCTCCAACAGGAACTCCAAACCCGCGAGGCGAGAGTAGCAGAATTGGAGAAAGCCATCGCCGATAAAGAAGCCCGCTTGCGGACCATTCGCGAAAGGGTTAATCAGGCCCTGCTAGGATTCTCTGAGGCAGATCTTACCGTACAGGAGAAAAACGGTAAAGTGTACGTTTCCCTGAGTCAAAATCTACTTTTTGCTTCAGGTAGTAAGACCATTAATGCGCAGGGAAAACAGGCTATTGCACAGTTGGCCACCGTTCTTAAAGCCAATAAAGACATCAATATCACGGTAGAAGGCCATACGGATACGGATGGTGATGCTGGATTTAACTGGGATCTCAGCGTAGGGCGAGCAACCACCGTGGTGAAAGAACTGACCACCAATGGTGTCGCCGCTGATCGGATCATCGCCGCTGGCCGTGGGCAATTCTATCCGATAGCTGCCAACACGACGGCGGCCGGTAAAGCGCAGAATCGCCGCACCGAAATCATTCTGACCCCTAAATTGGAAGGCTTGTATGAGTTGATAGGGGAGTAGTACTGGAGGGATTCTTGTGCTAATCTTTTAGACACAGAAGCACTAAATCACGGAATAACACAAAATATTTTTTTGTTAGATTTTGTGGTTCTGTGTCTATTTTTTTAACCACTTAGGCGCAGATAGCTATCGGGAGACAGAGAAATGCACGAAAAATTATTTTGTGCATTTTTGTGTTTCAGTGATTTTGTGACTACTTCCTCACCACCGATACGCCGCAAAAGCGGTAACGCCCGTCTGTTGAGCACCATTAAAAAAGGAGTTGACCTGAGCGGCGAAGCCAATTTTCCAGTTGTAGTTGATTGGATATTGGAATTGTAAATGAATGGGAATACCAAAACTCCCTTTCCGCTCAATGGTATAGTATTTTACATCAAATTGATTAAAATCAAGGTTGAAGATGTAGCCGGAGTCGTATTCCTGGCGATAGTAGAGGTGAGCTATGCCGGTACCCAATTGTAGATCGGCTAGGCTACGATCTCCAATGATTCGCCAAAATGCCATGGCTTCCGACCAAAAAGCGCGATAAGTGCGAGAGCGGGTTTCCGGGAGGAAGGTGCCAGGGCGGGAAAAAGAATTTTGGATCGTATCCTGTACTTTTTTTCCAGCATAATTGACTCGGGCAGTCAGTTCCCAACGAGGGGAAATTTTCCGACTATAGCCTACATTGAGTCCTGGTCCACGGCTATGGTAAATCTCGCTGATACCGAAGGTGCCGCTTCCGTTACTGTCATAAATTTTGTAGTAGTCTGTCGTATGCAAATGAAGATGAGATTGTGAGATGCCAAAAAGGAGGCGCTGATCGGTTGTTTTTTGAGCAATTAATAAAAAAGGCAGCAGAAAAAGAAGGGAGAGTAATGACGTTTTCATATTCGCGCATTTTGATTTATTAGACTTGTTCAACCGGGCCTGAATGAGCGAAAGCGCAGCAAATTTTATTTTGAACGAGGCAAAAAACGTAGGCGATGCCTGAGCATCGGCGAGGCTTTTTAACGAAGTGCAAGATAAAATTTGCCGCTTGTAGCCATTTAAGGCTCCGGTTGAACAAGTCTATTAGGGGTTTTGGAGATTTTCGCCCTCTAAAATGCGATAAGAAAATGATCAATACCAAGTCTGGTCCCTTGGATTAATAGAAGTTTAACGCCTGGTGATGGGGTGTTAAGATTTCTTTAGCTGGACTTTAAGGTTGGTAATTCGCTCGTAGGATTGCAGGATGCGTTCTGCGGGAATCTCGCCACTATCCAGCAATTTGCGCAAAGTAGCGATGGTGCGGCGGGCGAGCGTCTCGTCGTAATCTTCGAGGTTGTTCCCAAAAACGAGCATGTCTACCCCCGCGAGGATCGATTGTTTGATGATGGTCTCAAAGTCGAAGAGTTTATTGACTGCGTTCATTTGCAGATCATCGGAAAACACGACGCCGTCATAATGGAAGGAGTCCCGCAGTATCTCCTGGATGTAATGAGGCGAAAGCGTAGCTGGATAGATGGAGTCAATGCTACGGTTGAAGACGTGCGCGGTCATGACGGCCAGAGCCTCTTCCGTGGCGAGCAGTTGCTCAAATGGGGCCAGTTCTTCGGGCGTCCAGGTAGCGGTGACGTCGGTGAAGCCCTTGTGGGAATCACTCTGCGAGCTACCGTGACCGGGGAAATGCTTAATCACCGAAAGAATACCCGCATCGGCATGAGGCGCAATCCACGCCCGAGCATGCCTTACAACTTGCTCAGTGGTAGCACCAAAGCTTCGCTTGATGTTGCCAATCACGGGATTTTCTGGATTGACGTTGAGGTCTACCACCGGTGCAAAGTTGACATTGAAGCCCAAGCTTTTGAGGTTGGCTGCGTTTAGGGTGGCGTAATAAGTGGTAGAGTCGGTGTTCTCTTTTGCACCCATATCCTGTGCTGAGGCAATTTCAGGAAACCCATAAACGGGCCGCAGCCGCGTTACCCGTCCTCCTTCCTGATCGATGGCCGTGAGTAAAAAACCTGGAGCCAGGGCCTGCAAATCCGCCAATAGTTGGCCAACCTGAGCCGGAGACGCAATGTTGCGGCCGTAACGTTTAAGTCCCACGTCGTAATCAAAAAGAATGATATTGCCGATCTCACCTTTCTCTAGTTGATCCTTAACGATCGGGCTGACGCTGTCGATTTCCAAGCCACGAAAGCCCTGCATGATCAACTGTCCAAGCATAGCATCGGTGATTTCGGGAATAGGGTCTTGCTCCGTTGTTGTCCTATCAGCAGTAGGTTGACAAGAAGTAGCAAGGAGCATTCCCGCCAGGAAAAGGAGTATGGAATAGTTGTGCATGGTCAGCCAGTTTGTTGCAAGGATGCAATAATTATTGGAATGATTAACTGGTCTAGTGGGTGGCAAGATAAGGCGCTTTGGGGAAGTAGCTAGCCCACTTTTGAAAAATAAGTTTTCAGGCTGCTTTTAGCAGATTGCCAGCCTACGTCATTTACACGGTAGCCTACGGCACCTGCGAAGGTATCTTTGATCAGAATCTGCGCATTGCATAATGTTTTGAGGTGTTGGCTTACGCTGTTAGCTGAAAGAGGGATAAATTCAATGATTTCCTTATGCATTAAAAATTCATACCTTCCTAGAAGGTCAATAATTTCTAGCCTGGCAGGGTGAGCCAAAGCTTGAGCGTATTGAGAGATTTTTTGTTCCGTTGAGGGAAAGAGAAAGCTTTTGTTTTGAGGCATGGTGCTGTTTTTATTGCAAGTTAATAAAATGTTTTTAAATTTAAAAATAAATATTTTTTGTTTTATATTGACTTGACTATGTTCGGCTCGCACCAAAAGATTGGTTAACTGGTTAAAACGTTTGGGAATCTGTGCTTGAGAGGGTCTTGCACCAAAAGACTGGTTAACTGGTTAAAACGTTTGGGAATCTGTGCTTGAGAGGGTCTTGCACCAAAAGACTGGTTAACTGGTTAAAACGTTGGGGAACCTGTCCTTGAGAGGGTCTTGCACCAAAAGATTGGTTAACTGGTTAAAACGTTGGGGAACCTGTCCTTGAGAGGGTCTTGCACCAAAAGATTGGTTAACTGGTTAAAACGTTGGGG
>Ga0102812_10001121_pt1 | contig 18660 bp, 18 predicted proteins | sample ColrivemetaGS713_FD_79334 | JGI IMG/M metagenome (GOLD analysis project Ga0102812, IMG submission 79334) | Estuarine microbial communities from the Columbia River estuary - Flood tide ETM metaG S.713 | ecosystem: Environmental > Aquatic > Marine > Intertidal zone > Estuary | place: USA... | reverse complement strand
CGGCACCGGCCAGATAGCGGTCTTGGTACAGCGCCTGCAGTTGCGCCTGCTGTTTGCTACTCATGCCGTGACCGCGCGCCTGCATCCAATTGCGGGCCAGATCAAATTGCTGCAGGCTGATCGCCGCTTCGATGGCGATGCCGCGTGCCACCGGTGACCACTCCGTGGCCGGCCGCGTCAGCATCACATCCAGGGCCTGCTGCGCCTTGCCTTGTTTCAATAGCAGACGCGCGTTATTGGAAGCGGCCAAGGTCGGATTCGATTGGTTCAATTGCTCCAGCAGACCGGCGGCTGCGACGAAATCTTCCTGCGCCAATGCCGCCTGACGTGCACCCAGCAGCGCCAGATCGCGCACCTGTTTGTCTTCGGCGGCTTTCAGCAACAGGCTCTGGGCACGGCCATAGCGCCCTTCGTAAAAAGCCGTCAGGCCGCTATTCAAACGGCTGCGCGCCTGCTTATGGGCATAGGCCTGCCAGGCATTGTAGGGAAAGCGCAGCACGGTCCACAGCAACCAGAGCGAAAACAGCAACAGGATGCAGGCGAACAGAAAGAAAGCGACCGTGGTAGTAATGGTGGTGCCGTGCCAACGAATGACCACTTCGCCGAAATCCGGTTGCAGCAGATCCCAAGCCAGTGCGCCCAGCGCCGCCAGCAACAACCACCACAGGAAGCTGCGGTAAAGGCTCATGGCATCGCGCTCTGTTTCAGCCGCTGCAGTTCGCTGAGCGTGCTGCCGGCTTCCGGCAATGCGATGCTGAGCGGGGCATTGGCGGCCTGTTGCAGGCGTTGCCGGCGCTCCTGCAGCGCTTTGCCATCGGCATACAGACGCAGCAGCCACTGATCAATCCGGCGCGCGCTGTTCTTGAATTCGGCGCTCTGCCGCAACTGCAGTGCGGTCCGCGCGTTGGCGATTTCCAGGGCCAGTGCGGTCTGCGCCGCTTGCCGTTCGGCCGGAGCAATCAAGGTCTGTTGTCCGGTCGGCTGGATGCGGATCAGCGCTTTGAGCAGGCGCTCGAAGCCGTAGGGCTCCGGTGCGGTTTCGGTGCCGCTGCCGTTGGCAGCCGGCAATTGCGGCAACAAGGCTTCCAGTGCATCCAGTTCGCCACGGGCGATGGCGCGTGGATCGGCCTCGATAGCGCGGTACGCGGCCAATTCGCGGGTCACCGTCTGCCGCAGGGTCAGCCATAGCGGATCCTTCAGACCGTTGATGGCGGTGGCGGCTAGCTCGGTGGCCTGCAGGGTGCCGGCCAGATCGCCCGACAGCAGCCAGCGCTCGCGCGCGATGATCAGCAGCAGTTCGGCTTCGTTCAATCGCAGGCTGTCCATGGCGCTGCGGTCGCTGCGGCTGAGCTGCTGCACACTGTCTTCAATCAGTGCTGCACGTTCGCTGACACCGAGTAATTCATCACGCAGCAGCTTGGTGCGGTTGGCGGATTCGGCCAAGCGTTGTTGCAGCGCCGCGCGTTCCTGTTCCAGGCGGGCCACGTGTTGTTCGGTCACCAGCAGACGCTGATCCAGGGCCTGGGCGCTGAGATCGGTGGTCGGTACCAGCGCTTCACCGGAATCCACGCGCAGTCGGATCCAGGCAAACGCCGCGATCGCCACAATCAGCACGCTGGCCAGAAGCACGACACCGATGCGGGAGTGCGATGTGGCGGCGGGAGCCGGCGTTTCAGTCATGGCGTCATCCTTCACGTTCATGGGCGGCGATGGCCTCGCCAAGAGCCGCCAGCATCGCGGTCGACTGCGTTCCGGCGGCGAGTCGCAGCTTTTGCAGGCCGAGCGTCTGCAGATAGTCTAGCAAGCGGACGCTGCTGGCGATGCAAAGCGTCCGGCTGATTTTATCGCGTTCGGCATCATCAAGCTGTCGCCAGAATTCGGCAAAGGCCGCTCGGCTGCTGACCAGCACTGCCGAATCCGGACCCAGCCCGCGCAGGCTTCGGTGTGCGCTTTCCGGCAAAGGCAGGGCCTGCCGACGATAGACATGGGCGATGTGCAACTGCGCGCCGCGCTCGGGCAACACGCGCTCCAGTTCACCGCGCCCGTCCGGTGCAGTAATCAGACCAATGGGCTTGTCTTGGCAATCGGACAACTCCGGCAGCGCCAACAGACCCTCGGCATTCTGTGGTTCGGCGGTCTGCACCGAGGCGGCGCCGCTGCGCCGCAAGGCTTTGGCTGTGGCGGTGCCGATGGCCAGCCAGTCGCCGTGCAGATTGGCTTGGGCCGCCGCGAAAGTCACCGCCGCCGGTGAACTGGCAATCCGGATCGGGCAATGCAGGGCGGCCTGCAAGGCCGCGCCGGCATCCAGTGCAAGCAATTCATAGGGCGAAATCGCCAGCACCCGGCCCCCTTGGGCGGCAGCGGCGCGCCGCACCGCGCCGTGCCGGTGGCGCGGGCGCAGCGAAAGCAGGGTCCATCCAGACAGGGCGGAAGCAGGGGGCATGCGGAATCGTTGGCAACAGCCATTTGTGGCAGAATCTAGTGTAACTGAGGCCTTCCGGAAAGAAACCATGTTCACCAAAGCGTTGTTCGCCGCCCTGATGCTGGCTTTGCTGCCGGTGCCGGTGTTGGCAGCCGGATCCAACAAGAACGATAAAGCCCTGGAGGCGGCCCTGAAAATCTATGGTAATGCCGTGCGCTGGAACGATTTTGAGAAAGCCCGCGAATCGGTTGATCCGCAGCTGCGTCCGCCGGGCGGCTTCAGTGATGCCGATGAGGCCTATTACAAACAGTTCCAGGTCAGTGGCTATCTGCTGAAATCGGCCGAACGCCCCGATCCGCAAAGTTATAGCCAGCGGGTCGAATTGCGCATCATCGATGTGGCCTCGCAGACCGAGCGCACCCAAACCGACCGGCAGACCTGGCGTTACGATCCGGTGGCCAAGCGCTGGTGGCTGACTTCGGGGCTTCCCAAGCTGGATTGACTGGCATTCAGCCCCGCCACGGGCGATAATAGGTGTTTACCCCCTGTTGGACGCCGCATGTCTTTTGACGCCCTGATTGCCTTTGCCGCCCAGAGCCCGATCCTTTCTTCGATTTTCGTGGTCTTGACCGTGGCCCTGGTGTACACCGAAGTGGCCCGCTTGTTCGTCGGTTACAAAACCGTGAGCCCGGCCCAGCTCACCGAGCTGATCAACCGCGAATCCGCACTCATGGTGGATGTCAGCGCCATCGCCGAATTCGAGAAAGGCCATATCCTGGGCGCGAAGCATGTCGCCATGAGCCAGTTCGACCCGGAAAACAAACTGTTGGCTAAGGCCAAAGAGCTGCCGGTGGCGGTGGTCTGCCGGACCGGGCAATCCTCCAGCGAGGCCGCCAAGCGCCTGCATAAAGCCGGCTTCACCCGGGTGTATTGGCTGAATGACGGCCTGAACGCCTGGATCCAGGCCGATCTGCCCCTGACCAAGGGCCGGTGACTTGATATCATGGGGCCAGACCCCATAACCCTGTAGTGCCCCCATCGATTCTAAGCTGCGTTTACGCATTTTCCGGAGTTTTACCATGTCTGCCAATCTGACCGAAGGCGCCGTCCAAGACGGTGCACAAGCCGCTTTCAATGTGCAAAAAATCTATGTGAAGGATGTCTCCTTCGAAGCCCCGAACGCCCCGCTGGTGTTCAATGAGCAGGGCCAGCCCGAGCTCAACATGAACCTCAACCAGAAGGTCGGCAAGCTCGCCGATGACGTCTATGAAGTCGTGCTGGGCGTGACCCTGACCTGCACCATCGGTGAAAAAACCATCTATCTGGCGGAAGTCGCGCAGGCCGGCATCTTCGGTCTTTCCGGTTTCGACGAGCCGACTCTGGACGCGATGCTCGGCATCCACTGCCCGACCGTGCTGTTCCCGTATGCCCGTCAGGCCGTGTCCGACCTGATCAGCCAAGGCGGCTTCCCGCCGTTCTATCTGCAGCCGATCAACTTCGAAGGCATCTATGCCGAAGGCCTGCGCCGCCGTGCCGAACAGGTCGCCGCCGCCAGCGAAGGCAGTACCGTGGTTTCCGAAGGCGGCAACGCCTAAGCACCTGCCGCCATGGACGCGCCGATGAAGGTGGCGGTCTTGGGTGCCGGCTCGTGGGGCACGGCCCTTGCGGCGCTTCTGGCCCGCAACGGCCACCGGACCACGGTCTGGGGCCGTAATGCCGGCCAAGTCGACGCCATCAGCACCCTGCACGAAAATACCCGGTATCTGCCGGGTATTGTTTTGCCCGCGAGTCTGCAGGCCAGCACCTATCTGGCGGCCACCGTGCGCGATGCCGATTTCATTCTGGTAGTGACGCCTAGCCACGCCTTCACCGAAACCGTGCAGGCGCTGGCGCCGCACCGTAAAGCCGATGTCGGTGTGTCGTGGGCCACCAAGGGCTTCGAGCCCGGCTCCGGCCGATTCCTGCATGAAGTGGCGGCCGATATTCTCGGCGCCGACGTCGCCTTGGCCGTGGTCACCGGTCCGTCCTTCGCCAAGGAAGTCACGCAGGGCCTGCCGACCGCGGTGACCGTGCACTCCGAAGATCCCGAATTCGCCCAGACCGTAGCCGAGGCGCTTCATGGCGCGACTTTCCGCGCTTACACCGGCAACGATATGCTCGGTGCCGAACTCGGCGGTGCGATGAAGAATGTTCTGGCCGTGGCCACCGGTGTTGCCGATGGCATGAGTCTGGGCTTGAACGCGCGCGCCGGCTTGATTACCCGAGGTTTGAATGAAATGCTGCGCCTCAATCACGCGCTCGGTGGCCGCGCCGAAACCCTGATGGGTCTGGCTGGGTTGGGCGACCTGGTGCTGACCTGCACCGGCGATCTGTCGCGCAACCGCCGTCTCGGTCTGGCCTTGGGCAAAGGCCAATCGATCCGCGAGGCCGTTGCTTCGATTGGGCAGGTGGTCGAATCGATCCAGACCTGTGATGAAGTGATGCGCCTGGCCGAGCGCTTCGGCATCGACCTGCCGATTTCCGCGCTGGTGCGACGCGTGCTGCATGAAGAAATCACCCCGCAGGAGGGCCTCAAGCTATTGTTGTCGCGCGAACAGAAACCCGAATATCCGCAAGGTTTGTTCGAATGATGCAAAAACCCCGCGAAGCGGGGTTTCTCTTGTGTACGTATTACGCGATTAGAAGCTGAAGCGGGCGCCAATGCCCCAAATGCCGATTTCATTATCTGGATGGTATTCGTAATCTGCAGTTATGCCAAAGCTTTCATTGACATAATATACGGCACCAACAGAAGCGCCGAAGCCGCTACCTAGGAGTCCAAAATCGGTGTAATTGATTTTGCCAACCATTTCGAAATTCTCGGCGGTCATACCCCTAAGTCCTGTGGCAATCTTGTAACCACCGGCGTCTACTGAGCCAAAGCCATCAACCTGTTCCCATGCATACACATATGAGACTTCGTTAATCCAGTCAGTTTTATCACTTACAGGCTTAATGATTCCGATGCCTGCTGCGGTTGTTTTGCTATGGTAAATGCCATAGTCAGTCCAACGGTGCTCTATGATCCCGTAAGTTTTATCGTTGAATTTGAATGAGCCGTCAATTTGAAAGCCGTCATCCGATGTGCTTTCAACATTTGCGCCATAAGCAATATGCGCATAGTTATAATTAAGTTCGGATGCTTGAGCTTGAGAGCAAAGCGCAATCGCAGAAAGGACGGCGATGGATAGAATTTTCTTCATAAATTTCTCCTAACGAGTTAAGTTTTTGTAGTAGAGAGATATCTACACAAGCATTGTAATTAATTTTCCGTTAAAAATAAATAGAAAAACCTTTATCTTTCATAACGTAATCGGCGCCTGCCAATTGAATTTGCTGGAATTTCCCTTTACGCGTTTCAAGCGTAATCGATTTGCCGCCACACTTCGAACACCGCTACGGCAACGGCGTTCGACAGATTCAGACTGCGCTGACCGGGGCGCATCGGCAAGTGCAGTTTGTGCGCCTCGGGCAGTCCGGCCAAAACTTCTGCCGGCAGGCCGCGGGTTTCCGGGCCGAACAGCAGGGCGTCGCCGGCTGCGTAATGCGGTGTATCGAAACGCGTTTCGGCTTTCGAGCTGAATGCGAACACGCGTGGCTGGCCGAGATGGGCCAGACAGGTCGCATAGTTAGCATGCCGGCGGACCTCGGCGAATTCGTGGTAATCCAGACCGGCGCGTTTAACCCGGGCGTCGTCCCAGACGAAGCCGAGTGGCTCGATCAGGTGCAGGCGGGCACCGGTGTTGGCACACAGGCGGATGATGTTGCCGGTGTTCTGGGGGATTTCTGGTTCGTACAAAATCACATCGATCACGATGTGTTCCCAATCAGCTGAGTTGGCAGGATTTTAGCAAAACCGACTGTGCCCGGTTTTTATCGGCGGCCGGCACTTCGCGGTCGGCCAGCGGAAACTCGATCAGGGCCCGCAATGGGGAACGGCCGTCATCGCCGCGGATGTTGCTCAGGCCTTTGAAGCGCAGCAGCCGGTTGCCGTTGCTGCTGTAGGTCACTTCGATGTCCGGCGCGACCAGGCCCAGCCAGCCATCCAGCCCGAGCCGGAAGGTTTGTGCCGCCTGCTCGCGGTAAACCGCCGGGCCGATTCGCTGCAGATGAAAGCCATAGCTGTCCAGCCGCGATGGTACCGCGAACTGCAATTGCTGCCGGTAGCCGCTGAGCAACTGCGGCCAGCGGCTGCGAATGAAACTGTCGAAACCCGCATCGGCAACCAAATTCGGAGCGTTCTGCAGCTGCCGTTCCCGGTAGCCGTCACTGCCGTCAAACCAGACGTTGGCACGGCCGTTTTTCCAGCGCAGGCCTTCCCGGTAATCCAAACGTGCGTCCTTGAAGTCGAAAGCTGGTGCCAGACGCGAAGGCGTGTAGGAAACCACTTTGCGGGCAAAGGGTGTGCCATCGGCGCAGCGGTAAAGCACGGTGCGCACGGACAGCAGGTTGTTCTCGAAACGCGTCCAGTGCGATTCGGTATACAGCAGACGTTTCTTCTGCATATCCCAGGCCTGGCCCTGCTCGAAGCGGACCGATTCGATGGCCGCCGCGAATCCGGGGATTGTCAGCAATAACAGAAGGATGGCGGATTTCGGCATGCGCGCAGGTTCCGAATTTCACGCAGCCACTATGACATATGGCCTAGTGTAGGTCCCGTCAAATTCCATTACTATTACCGATTCACCCCAAAGGAACCCCGCCCATGCGATTCGGAAACAAAACCCTTCTTTCGGCCGCGCTCGGTCTTGCTCTGCTCGGCGGCGCGCCCGCGTTCGTGCCGGCCGCCCAAGCCGCCGGTGCCTCGGCCGTGGACATCACCTATCAGGAATTCACCCTGCCAAACGGCTTGCGCGTGATCGTGCACACCGACCGCAAGGCGCCGATCGTGGCCGTCAACATCTGGTACCACGTGGGCTCCAAAGACGAGACTCCGGGCCGCACGGGCTTTGCACATCTGTTCGAACATCTGATGTTCCAAGGTTCCGAGAACTATAAAGACGAATTCTTCGGTCCGTTTGAGCGCGTCGGCGCTACCGACCAGAACGGCACCACCAATACCGACCGTACCAACTATTTCCAGAACGTACCGACTACGGCACTGGATATGGCGCTGTGGATGGAATCCGACCGTATGGGCCACTTCCTGGGCGCGGTTGACCAAAGCTTGCTCGATGAACAGCGTGGCGTGGTCCAGAATGAAAAGCGTCAGGGCGAAAATCAGCCCTATGGCGTATTGCGCGAGCCGCTTTCGAAAGCCCGCTTCCCGAAAGGTCACCCTTACAGCTGGACCACCATCGGTTCGATGAACGACTTGAACGCAGCCTCTTTGGAAGATGTCAAGAGCTGGTTCCGTCGCGCCTATGGCCCGAATAACGCCGTACTGGTGCTGGCCGGCGATATTGATCTGGCCACCGCCAAAGAAAAAGTCGCCAAATACTTCGGCGATATTCCGGCTGCGCCGAATTTCATTCAACCCAAGGTCGACGTTGCCCCGATGAAGGCTGATTCGCGCTTGGTATTGACTGACAAAGTGCCGCAAGTCTCCTGGAACCGCATTTGGAATGTGGCACAAACCGGAACGCCGGAAGAAGAAGATCTGGATTTGTTCGCACAAGTGCTCGGCGGCAGCAGCAGCTCGCGCCTTGATCGTCGCCTGGTGCATCAGGAGAAATTGGTAGACAACATCTCGGCCAGTTATTTCGGCAGCCAGCTTTCGGGCGGGCTCCAGATCGGTGCGACCATCAAACAGGGCGTCGATCCGAAAAAAGTCGAGGCCATCGTTGATGAAGAGCTGAAGAAATTACTGGCCGAAGGCCCGACCCAGACTGAATTGGACCAAGCCAAAGTCGCTGCCAAATCAGGATTTATCCGCCAAATTGAACGTATTGGCGGTTTCGGCGGTAAAGCCGACGTATTGGCTTCCTGCACCATTTACCAAAATAATCCAGGCTGCTTCCGCACCTCTTTGGCCAATATGGAAAAAGCCACTCCGGCATCGGTGAAAGCGGCTGGTAACAAGTGGCTGAAAAGCGGCAGCCTGTTTGCCATCGTCGAGCCCGGCGAGCGCAAGCCGGTAGCCGAAGAGCCCTCGGTTACACGCACCGCCATGCCGGCAGTGGGCGTTGCCGATAGGAAATTCAAGACCACCGCAAGCGGTGTTGACCGCAGCAAAGGCGTGCCGGAAACCACGCAGTTCCCGGACCTCAGCTTCCCGCAACTTGAGCGCAAAACCCTGGCCAACGGCCTGAATGTTGTGCTGGCAGCGCGTCCGGGTGTGCCGGTTGTGCAAATGAACATGCTGTTCGGTGGCGGCTTCAGCTCCGACCAAGGCAAAAAACTCGGCACCGCCAGCTTCGCCACCAATATGTTGAGCCAAGGTGCAGGCGGCTTTGATGCCTTGGGTTTTGCCGCAGAGCAGGAAAAACTCGGTGCCAATATCGGCAGCGCTGCCGGCTTGGATGGTGCGAGTGCATCGCTCTCGGCCATCAAGGAAAAGCTGGAACCGTCGCTGGCACTATATGCCGCCATGCTGCGTAAACCCAATTTCGATGCCAAGGAAATGGAGCGGGTCCGCGCCCAGTGGCTGGCCACCATCAAGCAGGAAAAAATCCAGCCGCAAGGTGTTGCCAACCGGATTCTGCCGGTCCTGATGTATGGTAACGGCCATCCTTATGCCATCCCACTCAGCGGCACTGGTAAAGAAACCGATATCGCCGCACTGACCCGCGATGATTTGTTGGCTTACCACCGCGATTTCATCCGCCCCGATGGCGCAACGTTGGTGATTACCGGTGATACCACCATGGCTGAAATCACGCCGTTGCTGGAAAAATACTTCGGCGATTGGAAAGGCCAAGGTGCAAAGCCCGCCACAGCATCGATTCCTGCGGTGACCTTGCCGAACAAGCCGCGTATTTTCCTGGTCGACCAGCCCGCTTCGGTACAGGCCAATATTTTCGCCGGCCATGTCGTGCCATCCAGTAATGATGCCAAGGCCATCGATCTTGAAGTCGCCAACGGCGTATTCGGCGGAACCTTCACCTCGCGTCTTAACATGAACCTGCGTGAGAAGAAGCGTTGGTCATATGGTGCCGGTTCCGGCCCGCGCAGCGCGCAAGGACAGCGCCCATGGATTGCTTCGGCCGGCGTGCAGATCGACAAGACCGCTGAATCGCTGGCGGAAATGGTGCGCGAAATCAACGAGTACGCAAGCGGCAAAACCCCTGCAACAGCCGATGAGGTCAGTAAAATCCAGCGTTCCTTCACCCTGCGTCTGCCGGGCTCGCTTGAGACCACTACCGCGTTGACCGGTTCGGTTGCCGATATCGTGCGTTTCAACCGTGCCGATGATTACGTGCTGCAACGCAGCAACCGCATCAAAGCCATTACCGTCGATGAAGTCCAGTCAACGGCCTCGTCCACCTTCAAGCCGGATGCCCTGGTTTGGCTGGTTGTCGGCGATCTGTCGAAGATCCGCAGCAAAATCGAAGCACTGAATCTCGGACAGATCACCGTCCTGGACAACGACGGCAATATCGTCAAGTAAGTGCCTTTTTGTGGAAATGAAAAAGCCCGCTTCGGCGGGCTTTTTTTGCCTGAGAGCGAAGGCTTACAGTAAGTTCTTGCGAACCAACCCGTAAAACGCCAGCAGTTCGGCGTTGAGCACCGAACGGTAAAGCGTCGAGACAGCCTAAGCCCTTGTTTTAGCAGTTGCACTATGCCGGAAAACGGCCTTTTCAAGGCGGTTTATGGCAGAATAACGGGCTAAGGCCCCATGCCGTAACCGGCCGGCCATTTCATGGAATCGCTATGCTCTTCAAAAACGTTGCCATTGCCGGCCTTGCGCACATTAACGCCCCGGTCACCCTGACCTCCGACCAGATCAATCTGGAGCTGAAAGCTGCCATGGACCGACTCGGCATCAAGACCGATGTGCTGCAGGATATCGCCGGCATCAAAGCCCGGCGTATGTGGGACGGCGACCTGCAGGCCTCCGATGTGGCCACCATGGCTGCCGAAAAGGCCCTGTTGGATGCCGGCGTCGACCGCAGCCGTGTCGGCTTACTGGTCAACACTTCGGTCAGTCGCGATTACCTGGAGCCGTCCACCGCCAGCATCGTATCCGGTAATCTCGGTTTGAACGACAACTGCCTGAACTTCGATATCGCCAACGCCTGTCTGGCCTTCCTGAGCGGCATGGATGTGGCTAGCCGGATGCTGGAGCGCGGCGAGATCGATTACGCGCTGATCGTCGATGGCGAAACCGCCAACATGGTCTATGAAAAAACCCTGGCGCGCATGAAAGCGCCCGATTTGACCGAAGAGCAGTTCCGCAACGAGCTGGCCTCGCTGACCCTGGGTTGCGGTGCCGCGGCCATGGTGCTGTCGCGCGTCGAACTGGCCCCGGACGCTCCGCGCTACCGCGGCGGCGTGTCGCGTTCGGCCACCGAATGGAACACCCTGTGCCGTGGCAATCTCGACCACATGGTCACCGATACCCGCATGCTGTTGATCGAAGGCATGAAGCTGGCCGCCAAGACCTTCGCCGCCGCGCGTCTGGCCATGGGCTGGGCAGTCGAGGAAATCGACGAGTTCGTGGTGCATCAGGTCAGCCGCGTGCATACCGATGCCATGATCAAGGCCTTCGGCATCGATCCCAAGAAAGTGATGACCATCTTCGCCGAGCACGGCAACATCGGTCCGGCCTCGGTGCCGATTGTACTGAGCAAGCTCAAGGAAATGGGTCGCCTGAAAAAAGGCCAGCGCATTGCGCTGCTCGGCATCGGTTCCGGGCTGAACTGCTCGATGGCGGAAGTGGTGTGGTAATCCGTGTCTGAGCTGGCATCCTATCCCGATTATCCGTTCAGCCCGAAACGATTCGACCGCGGCAAGGGCATCGGCCTGAGTTATCTCGACGAAGGTCCGGCCGAGGCCGATCCGGTACTGATGCTGCACGGCAATCCATCCTGGAGCTACTACTGGCGGCATTTGGTGGCCGGCCTGCGCGATGGCTACCGCTGCATCGTGCCCGATCATATCGGCATGGGCCTTTCCGACAAGCCTGACGATAGCGCCTACACCTACACGCTGCAATCGCGCGTGGACGATCTCGACCGTCTGGTCGCCTCGTTGGGCCTGACCCGCAAAATTACCTTGGCCGTGCACGACTGGGGTGGCATGGTCGGTTTCGCCTGGGCGCTGCGCAATCCGGAGCGTATCGCGCGTCTGGTCATCCTCAACACCGCGTCGTTTCCCTTGCCGAAAACCAAGAAACTGCCATGGCAAATCGCGCTTGGCCGCATTCCGCTGCTGGGCGCGGTACTGATCCGCGGGTTCAATTTCTTCGCGCGCGGCGCCGCCGATCTCGGCGTGCTCCGTTCCATTCCGCCGGCCAGCCGCAAAGCCCTGCTGGCGCCGTATGACAGCTGGACGAATCGGCGCGCACTGCACCGCTTCGTACAGGACATTCCGCTGAAACCCGACGATGCCGCCTGGTCGCTGGTGCAGCAGGCCGAAAAACAGTTACCGAATTACCGCGATTGTCCGGCTTTCATCGGCTGGGGCCTGCAGGATTTCGTGTTCGATCAGGATTTCCTCGCGCATTTCGTCAAGGATCTGCCGTCTGCCACGCAAAAAATTTATGGGGACGCCGGCCATTACGTGCTGGAAGACAAGCACGAGGATCTGGTTCCGGCCATCCGCCAGTTCCTGGACCGCCATCCCATCGGCTGAGGAGGCAACGCGATGCCCGATCTGATTAACATCGCGGACATCCTGCCCCTGCGTGCCGAACTGTTGGGTGATCGGCCGGCCATCCGCTGTCCTGGATCGATAGGACCGGACGGCTTCGCGCGTTACGATGACCTCATCAGCTACGCCGATCTTGATCGGCGCAGTCATGATCTGGCTTTGGGCTTTTGCGCTTACGGCATCGGCCGCGGACAACGCGCGGTGGTGATGCTCAGGCCGTCGATTGAATTTTTTCTGGTGATGTTCGCGCTGTTCAAGGCCGGCGCAGTTCCGGTGCTGGTCGATCCGGGTATCGCGCATTCCGCGCTCAAGCAATGCCTGCGTGAAGTCGCGCCGGAGGCGTTCATCGGCATCCCTCTGGCGCAAGCCGCGAAGCTGTTGCTGCGATGGGCGCCGGATGTGTGTCTGAACGTCACTGCCGGTCGTTTCGCCCTATTCGGTGGCACCACGCTGACAGCCATCGAAACGCTTGGCAGGACCAGCCATCTTGATTTGCCGGAAGTTGCCGGGGAAGATCCGGCCGCCATCCTGTTCACCTCAGGCTCCACCGGCGTACCTAAAGGCGTGCTTTATCGGCATCGGCATTTCACCGCGCAGGTGCGCTTGCTGCAGCAGGCCTTCGCCGTCGAACCTGGTGGCGTCAGTCTGCCGACCTTTCCGCCATTTGCCTTGTTCGATCCGGCGCTCGGACTGACCAGCATCATTCCGGATATGGATCCGCGTCGTCCGGGTAGCGCCGATCCGGAAAAATTGCGGCATGCCATCAGCACCTTCGGAGTGACGCAATTATTCGGCTCACCGGCCTTGATGGCGGTGTTAACCAAGCATGGTAAGCCCTTGCCCAGTCTGCGCTGCGTGATCTCCGCCGGCGCGCCGGTGCCGGCCGATACCGTGGAAGGAATCCGCAGTCTGTGTGATCCGCAGGTCCGCTTCTGGACCCCTTACGGCGCCACCGAATGCCTGCCGGTGGCGGTCATCGATGGTGGGCAGCTGGCGCAGACCCGCGCCGGTACCGAGCAGGGCTTTGGCACATGCGTGGGCACACCGGTCCCGGAAAATACCGTGCGCCTGATCAGTATCACTGATGATGCCATCGCCGAATGGGATGACGGACGGTGCATGCCGCAGGGCGAAATCGGTGAAGTCACCGTGGCCGGCCCGAGCGCCACCGACAGCTATTACCGCCGCGAGGTCTCCAATCTTCTTGGAAAAATCCATGAAACTCTGGCCGATGGCAGCACCCGCGTCGTGCACCGCATGGGTGATCTGGCCTGGCAGGATACGCAGGGCCGTCTGTGGTTCTGTGGCCGCAAATCGCAGCGCCTGCAGACGGCGCAAGGCCTGCTCGGCACGGAAAACGTCGAGCCGATATTCAATTGCCATCCGGCGGTGCGGCGTTCGGCCTTGGTCGGGCTCGGTGCCTATGGCGCGCAAAAACCAGTGCTGTGCATCGAGCGCGAGCCCGGTGCCGCCATTTCCGATTCTGTGCTTTGCAGCGAATTGCTCACCATCGCCAGTCAGCATCGGCACACACGGCAAATTCAGATTGTGCTGTTCCATCCGGGTTTTCCGGTCGATATCCGGCACAACGCCAAAATCGGCCGCGAGCAGCTCACCGCATGGGCGACCAAACGCTTGGCCAAACGCGCATGAAAGTATTAGTGACCGGTGGCAGCGGCTTTCTTGGCCAGGGCCTGTGCCGCGGTCTGCTGGCGCAAGGTCATGCCGTGGTCAGCCTGCAACGGCATCATTCCGATGCGTTAGTGGTACTGGGCGTGACCCAAGTGCTGGGTGCGCTCGATGATGTCGCGAAAGTCCGCAGTGCCCTTGCGGGTGTGGATGCAGTAATGCATAACGCTGCCAAAGCCAGTGGCTGGGGCGTCTGGCAGGATTTCGAACGCACCAATGTCACCGGTACTGCCGTGCTTCTGGCCGAGGCGCGCTCCGCCGACATCCGCCGTTTCGTGTACACCTCGACGCCGAGTGTGGTGCATGCCGGCACAACGCCGGTATGCGGCGGCAATGAAAGCAATACGCCATATGCCACGCATTTTTCCGCGCATTATCCGCACAGCAAGATGCTGGCCGAACGTGCGGTGTTGGCCGCCAACGCACCAGATTTCGCCACCGTGGCGTTACGACCCCGGCTGATCTGGGGTCCGGGCGACACTCAGCTGCTGCCACGTCTGGCCGCGCGCGCCCACGCCGGCCGTCTGCGTTTCATCGGAGACGGCAGCAACCGGATGGACTGTACGTATATCGATAATGTGGTGCAGGCACATCTGCTGGCACTGGAACACCTGCAACCGGGTGCGACCTGCGCCGGCAAGGCCTATTTCATTTCCAACGGCGAGCCGATGCCGATCCGTGACATCGTCAATGGCCTGCTGGACGCCGCCGGTGCGCCGACGGTGCAGTCCAGCTTGCCTTTTGCCGTGGCCTATGCCGCTGGAATGCTTTGCGAAACCTTGTGGCGGGCGTTCCGGGCGACGGGCGAACCGCCGATGACGCGGTTTCTGGCCGAACAATTGTCGACCGAGCATTGGTATGATTGTTCCAACGCGCGCCGCGATTTCGGTTATGTGCCGCAGGTGTCCTTTGCCGAGGGCCTGCGTCGTCTGCGCGACTCCCTGCAGAAGGCTGATTGATGAGTACCCCGTTTTCCCTGGATTCGATGAAACCCCTGGCCGGCCGTGTGCTGCAGGAAGGGTTGAACCGTGCGATCCGTCTTGATCCGGCCAGCCGTGAAAAACTGCAGGCCTTGGAAGGCCGTCGCATCGAAGTGCATCTGCAATCGCCCGATATCGCACTGGCCATCGATGTCCGCGAGGGTCTGTTGCATGTCGGTCCCGTGGAGGCTGCGCGCGAAGCCGACATCAGCATCAAGAGCAAGCTGTCAGGGCTATTACAGAGTCTGCCGGTGTTCGCGCAGGGACGGACAGTGGTCGGCGCCATGCGTATCAATGGCGATGTCGAACTGGCCCGCGTGCTGCAGGATCTGCTGAAAAACTACGACCCGGATTGGGAAGCGCCGTTCGTCACCGCCTTCGGCCCGGTGCTTGGGCCGCAAGCCGCCAAAATCCTGCGCGAAGGTTTCCGTCACGCCCGCATCGGGGCCGCCGGCCTCGCCCGTTCTGGTGCCGAATACGCCACCGAAGAAGCGCGGGTGGTGGTCGGCAAAGCCGAGCTCACCGATTTCCATGCCGATGTTGACCGATTGCGCCAGCGTGCCGATCGTCTGCAGGCACGTGCCGAACAGCTTGCCGGGCGGATGAAATGAAACCGTTGCGGCGCGCCATCGCCATCGTCGGCACCGCATCGCGTTACGGCCTGGATGAATGGCTGCCGAAATCGCGGGCCACACCGTTGCTGCGTGTTGCCAAAGTGTTCGTTCCGACCTCGACCGTCAATCGCGCCTTGCCGCGCGGCGCCCGTCTGCGCATGGCGCTGCAGGAGCTTGGCCCCTTATTCGTCAAGCTCGGTCAAGTACTGTCCACGCGCCGCGACCTACTTCCCGTCGACATCGCCGATGAGCTGGCCGGTCTGCGTGATCAGGTGCAGGCGTTCCCGTCGTCACAAGCACGGGCTTTGATTGAAGCCAGTCTCGGCCAGCCACTGACGGCAGTGTTTGAGCGCTTCGATGACGAGCCATTGGCCTCGGCCTCGATTGCGCAGGTACATGCGGCGTGGCTTAAGGATGGTCGTGAAGTCGTGGTGAAAGTGCTGCGGTCCGACATTGAAACCCGTATTCGTGCCGACATTGCGCTGATGCGTCTGCTGGCCGACGGCCTGTGCCGCCTGCATCCGCATGCCGACAAAATCCGTCCGCATGATGTGGTCAGCGAGCTGGAAAGTACGTTGTTGGCCGAATGCAATCTGCAGCGCGAGGCTGCCAACGCCAGCTTGATGCGCCGCCTCTGGCAGGACAGTCCGGATTTGTCGGTACCTGAAGTGATATGGCCGCTGACCGGTGAAAAAATTCTTGTCATGCAGCGCGTGTACGGCATTCCGGCCGATGCCGTTGCCGAACTCGACCAGCGCGGCATCGACCGCAAGGCGTTGGCGGCGAAAGCGGTGCGGATTCTTTACCAGCAGGTGTTTCGCGACAATTATTTTCATGCCGATGCGCACGCCGGCAATATCTGGGTCGATACCGATGGTGAGCACCGCGGCTCTTTCATTGCGCTAGATTTCGGCATCGTCGGCCAGCTCAGCGAACAGGACCAGTATTACCTCGCCGAAAACTTCATGGCGATATTCAACAAGGACTACCGCAAGATCGCGCGCCTGCACGTGCAGGCCGGCTGGATGCCGGCTTCGCTACGTCTGGACGAACTAGAAGCAGCCGTGCGTGCGGTCTGCGAGCCTTACTTCACGCGTCCGCTGTCGGAATTCTCCATTGCCGAAGTGGTGGCCAAGCTGCTGAGCACCGCGCAGAAATACCAGCTGACCCTGCAGCCGCAGTTGATCTTACTGCAGAAGACCCTGCTCAACACCGAGGGTCTGGCACGCACGCTCGATCCGGAAATCGACCTCTGGGCCGTGGCCCGGCCGGTTCTGGAAGACATCCTGCGCGAACGCTACAGCCCGAAGGCCTTTGTCGGCCGCCTTCAGAAACAGTGGCCGGAAATCGTGCATCAGGCCTCGGGTCTTCCAGCCTTGCTGCAATCGGCGCTGGCCCAGCAGGTCGAGGGCGAAACTCGCATCCGCATGCGCTCGGATGAAATCGCGCAGCTGGTGAAAATCAGTCAGCGCAATCAGCGCCAGCTTTTTGTGCTGGCCGTTGCGGTCAGTGCCGGTTTTGCCGCCGGTCTGCTGTATCTTTTCGCGGGAAGCAGTCCGATACTGTACGCGGCCATCGCGCTCAGCCTGGCCGGATTCGCCCTGGCCTGGCCACGCACGCCATGACAGAAGCGGCGCTGGACGTCCTGCATCGGGATTCCCGTTGTGCCGTCATCAACAAGCCGGCCGGTCTGATGGCGCATGCCAGCGGTCTGGCCCGCGGTGAGGATGATTTCCTGCTGCACCGTCTGCGTGAGCAGTTTGCCTCGAAAGTGCATCTGGTGCACCGCCTCGATCGCGCCACCAGCGGCTGCGTGCTGGTCGCCTTCGATGCCGATGCCGCGTCTATCCTCGGCAAAGCCTTCATGGGCCGCGATGTCGGCAAGGATTATCTGGCCGTGTGCCGCGGCTGGCCAGAGGCGGAATTCACCGTTGATCATGATCTTGACGGCGGCCCGGGAAAGCCGGAAAAAAAGCCGGCGCTCACCGTGTTTCGTTGTCTGGCCACGGCCGAGTTGCCGGTGGCCAGTGCCAGCCATCCGACCTCCCGCTACGCCCTGCTGCAATGCACGCCGGTGACCGGGCGATTTCGCCAGATTCGGCGCCATCTCAAACATGTCTCGCATCATCTGATCGGCGATACCAGCCACGGTGACGGTCGCCACAACCGGGCATTTCGTATGTTGGGGGTGCATCGGATGTTACTTCACGCCTGGCGTTTACGCTTTCCTCATCCGAAATCGGGTGAAATGCTGACGTGCGCCGCACCGCTGGATGCCGAGTTCGACGAAGCCTTGACCCTGCTCGGAATGGCCGGCCCCGGCTGACTTCTGGCACATGGCCGCAGGACCGTGTAGTCGTATGCTGTAACCCTCGCCACCGCTTCCGGAAAATATGATGAAATTGCGCCACGTTCTGACCCTATTCGCTTTGATGCTTGCCGCTTCGCCTTTGCACGCCGCCGATGTCGGTCCGAAGGATGATGCCTTCATCGTCCAGTCACGCAGCTTTCTGAGCAGCCATCCGGATCTTTATGGCCGTGTGCTGGGCATGAAAAGCTACAGCAAAGGCGATTATAAAGAAGCCATGCGTCAGTTCCGCAAGGGTGCCTATTACGCCGACAAGCCCTCGCAAGCCATGGTGGCGGAAATGCTGTGGAAGGGCGAGGGCGTGCAGATCGACCGCGCCGAAGCCTATGTCTGGATTGATCTGGCGGCGGAGCGTCTGTACCGCGATCTGGTGGCCAAACGCGAGCAGTACTGGAGCGAATTGACCGACCTTGAACGGCGTCAAGCGCTGGATAAAGGGGTGGCGCTGTATGCCCGTTACGGCGACAGCGTAGCCAAGAAGCGCATCGAAGCCATTCTGGAGCGCAACCGCCGCAACATCACCGGCAGCCGTACCGGATTCGTGGGCAATCTGCGCATCGAAATCCCCGGTCCCGGCGGCATGCCGATACAGGTCAACGGTGATGAGTTTTACCAGGATAAATTCTGGCAACCCGAAGCCTACTGGAAATGGCAGAATGGAACCTGGAAGGCGTTGCCGACCGGTACCGTGACCGCCAGCGAACTGATGCCGGTTGCACCGGACGAGGCGCCGAAAAAAGACGACGAATAGGACGATTGTGGCCAAGCTTTATTTCTACTACTCCACTATGAATG
>Ga0102812_10001117_pt1 | contig 18696 bp, 5 predicted proteins | sample ColrivemetaGS713_FD_79334 | JGI IMG/M metagenome (GOLD analysis project Ga0102812, IMG submission 79334) | Estuarine microbial communities from the Columbia River estuary - Flood tide ETM metaG S.713 | ecosystem: Environmental > Aquatic > Marine > Intertidal zone > Estuary | place: USA: Columbia... | reverse complement strand
TTGATATTTTGAAATATCTAAATATTGATATATTTCTAAGAACTGATTAGCATATGTGTCTTCAGTATCGATACCACCACCCGATTCACCTGCTTCAGCTTCAGCCGCGCCTCCTGCATCAAGCCCACTACTAAATCCTGCTGTAGTTTCTACAGAACCTAAGAATGTTAAGTTGTTTAATATTACAGCATCTGAACGTTGTACAATAAATCCTTCTGCAGGCGGATCAAATGTAAATTGACTATCGCCTTCTTCATCACTTGCAAACCCAAAAGTTGTTTCACCGTTACTTTGTGTAACAAATAAATCATCTTGTAATATCTCTTCATTTACATATAGTATCCTAACAGGATCACCGTTTGTAAAAACAGCACTTCTTGCGGCTTGCTGTTCTGCTGTATTGTTTACTAATGTTACAAGTCCTGTAATAAAGTTATACTCAGCATCTGCAATTTCTAACCTTGATACGTTTTGGCTGTTGTTAATAAACAAACTAATATCATCAGCAATAGGTGCTTCACCTAAGTTATTAAGTAACTGTCTATCCTGTGTGTTTTCTAATAAGTTTGCGGATTTTAAAAATCCTTGTACTGCTGATGTTGCCATTTTATAACCTCATGTTCCAACCTTTGGACCTTAAGAACTCAATTTGTTCTACAGCATCACCCGTAGGTGTTGATGTGTTTGCTAAGTTTACGCTAATACCACCACGTGGATTATTTTCGTAGTTAGCAATAAGGTCTGCTACAATATTATTTACCGCACCCGCTGGTAAGTTTGGATTGTTACTAATATCAATTCTGTATAATGATCTACATGCTACTAGTGCGCCTTCTGTGTAGTCGGTAAAGTTATTGTTATTCATATAAAAATCATAACATAATGTTAGATTATTCATATCAGGAATAGCACCAGTAATTAGATTATAACTTATAAACAATCTTCTTAAGTTTGGTGTTTCTAATCCGCCAAAACTAGTTAGCTGATTACTATGTACATAAAAATATTGTAATGCATTACTTTGTATTACAGGTATAGCACCACTAAATGAGTTACCATATAAATGACAGTAATATAAGTTAGGGTTATTAAAAAAGTTTGGTAATGGCCCTGTAAAGTTATTTTGTAGCATAACAATATAACGCAAGTTCTGCATTGTATTTAAACTTGGGAACGCACCACTAACACCTGCATTAAAACTTCTAAACACAATACCAATCATGCCTGTTGGTTTTTCAAAACAGTCTGGGTGCATTGGCGCATTTAACAAACTACTACTTGCTACTTGGAAGTAACGCATAGCACTTGCACAATCATCAAACACATCATCGTATAATACATAATCTTGTTCTGTGTCTGAACGTCCACCTGTTAGTGCTGTGTATTGTCCTTGGAAATAATACAAGTTTGGATTACCTGCAAATTTTGGTATAGGTCCTGTGTATGCACTACCGTAACAATAAATTAATCTTAGGTTACCACAGTTTGCAAATTTGTATGCGCCTGACGTTGTAGTAAACAAGTTTCTATCTGCAGGTACACTTGCTGCACTATTATAGTGAGCATAGAATCTATCTAATGAATTTTTATTTGATAAGTTAGGAATGTTAATACCTGGATTACCACCTATGTTTATATAGTTAATTACGCTACTTGCAAATTGCATACTATCGTCAGTGATACTATTACTATATAAATTAATTTGTCTAAGATCTGGTAAGTCTTTTACACTTTGTGGAACAGTATTAAAACTGTTTCTATAGATAAAATAGTTCTGACATGAGTTAGCAACCTCAGGACATGAACCTGTAGGATCTTCACCATCTTGATCATAGTAATTAAATGCGCCACCTCTGTTATGGCCATTTAAATTTAGTGTTAGTAAGTTTGTAAGTGTTGTTAAGTCTGCTGTAATACTTCCGTTGAACGTATTACCCATTCTTATTTCTCTAACAGATGACGGTATTCTTGCAAGTACGTTAGAATTAAACTTACGTAAATCAGGATCATCACCTAGTGTAAAATTATTTTCTCTTACATCTAGTGTTCTTACGTTAGGAACAAATTGAGTAAAGTCAGGGAATGTTTTTAAAATGTTATTATTGACAAATAAACTTTGACAGTTTTCTAAGGCGGCCGCAGGTAGTTCCTCCATACCTATACCTGTTAATGGTAGTGTAAGTATGTTGTTTGGATTATGATATATTTCTACAGACTTAGGTGCTGCTCCTGTATCCCTATATCTTAAGAAACTACGTGTTGTATTACTACCGCCTACGTTTTCATATTCTTTTGTAAGGTAATCAAATTGTTTATTAACAACACGCCAACTTACAGCGCCACTTGTTAGAAGTCTTAGGTCACTGTCTAAGTTTCTAAAGAAGCCGTCAAAAACTAAAGGTATGCCTTTCATAGCATACAAGTATACAGTTTGTCCACCAATGGTTGCTTGTATCTTGTGTGTTGGTACTTCTGAACTTCTAAAACGTACTGAGTCTGCAGGTTTTAATATTTCAAGTGTTTTAGTTTCAATTGGTCCGTCTACTTCAATTTGACTACCGTAAAAAATAGGACTTGTATCTGTTGCAGGACTATCTGTACTACTCCAACTACTAACACGACTTGTACTAATATCAGCAAATTTTAATGTTGTATTGTCGTCATCAATGTATTGATATTTAATTGCGCCTGCACCTAATACACCATTAACTGTTAAGTTACCTTTTAGTGATGAATCTGTGCCTGATGTTTCATCGATAATACTTGAGTACTGTAATGTATCTTGATATAGTTTAACTAGATAAGATTGTACAGGTACACCTAAACCACTTAGTGCTTTTACATCATCTGCTGTAATACCTAAGTCACCAGCTGCGCCCCTAATAATATCAAGGTCGTTTATATTAATCCCTATGTTTTCTAAGGCCGCCCCAGGATCTGCAACGTCTGCAAGACTCCTGTTTACGTTTAGACCAAATTTTATATCTGCCATTAATCTTCCTTCGTGGTCACACTTGCACTTACTAAGTTAACATCATTATTTTCTAAACTTCTTGCTGTAATAAATGTTGCTGTTGTATTTAATATTCCCGGAGTAATAGTTGTCCTATCTGGTCCGTACACACTATCTAATGCTACAGTATTATTTCTATTTGGTGCAACATATAAAGTATCTTTTAGTTTACCTGGACGCAATGGTTGCGAGTTTTGTACATCAACACTTGTACTTGCTAATCTTTCTTTCTCTAAGTAATTAGCTGCAGGTACTCCTGAACTTGCACCTCCGGAAAACACAACGTCAATACCGCTGTTTGTTACCCACTCTGGACAAAATGCTCTAGTTGTTCCATTAATAAATTCTGTAATAGTTACGTTGTTCATTTTAGCATTGTCACGCATAAACACAACTAGATATAATGGCTTAGGTTGGAAACTGAATATTTGTACTTTGTTAACACCTTTTAACGGATCACCTGTAATTGTTTTATCTTTAATTCTTACAGGACTTAATTTAAGAGTAAATGCTGCACTACTAGGAGTACCGTCTATATCTGCATAATACTTTTCATCGTTGTTACTGTCAATATATGATTTTAAGCCGCTAGTAAATCTAATGCCACTTGCGCTATCTCCGTCACCAAACTCTCCACCAACAAGATTAAAGCCGTTTATTAGTTCGCTTGGTTCAGTGTCAAATATAACAACATTATTTGAAAGTCCACTTACAGGATCAGTTGCACTATATGTAACTGTAAATTCTAATCTATCTTCAATAGAAACATTAATGCCTGAGCATGTGCCGCTATCAGTTCCTGCAGGACGAGGCAATCTATAATCAATATCATATTTTATACCAAGCGGTGCATCGCCTTCGCTTTGTTCGTAGCCATCTCTATCTCTATATAAACTACTGTGTGTAAATTCGGCATATAGTATATTATCTAAGTCTGGTTCTATTTCAGTAACACCGTCACTTTGTAAAAACTTAATTTCATTTACAGGTGTGCCTTGTGCATTATTACGTGTTGCTATAATCGGTTTGTTTTCAGTTACACCTATAATAAATTCACAAAACTGTGTGCCTTCTTGGGCAACAGGATTTAAAAAATTACAATCAAATCCGTCACCTGTGATAGGATATGTACTACCTGCAATAGAATCGTAATAACTTGTAAATCGTACAGCGGAAGTATCTACTGTACTACGGTCAACTAATTGTCCATTTAAAATAACTTGTGGATCAATAGTACCTGTAGCACTCTTTTCATATAACTCGTCAAACCCAATACGTTCAATGTTTGCTGTACTTTCGCTTGTTCTTGCGGCATAACAACTATTAATACCTGGTACAATAAGTTTACTATCATCATCATTTACTCTAAATATTGGATCACCATCTGATGTTCCGCCACTTACATATGCAGCAAAGCCACTTGTATCTACTTCTGCATCGTATTCAGGATTGCTGTATAAAGCAAATTCTGTATCGCTTAACACTTCAATATAATATGTTTGTAGGTTAACTTCTGTCATGCCTACAACATTTTCTATTGTAACTTTTTGTCCTGTAAAATATCCGTGTGCAACATCTGTAGTTACAATACCACAACTTGCTTGACTAATATTAGTTATGTTAACTTGTGGTTGCGGGTTTGTTGTTATTTCATTACCTGCACCATTAATGTTTATACTTCTTACAACACCATTTATATTACTGTGTAAACTTGGTGCATAATGATGTCCAAATGCAGGACAGCCGTCTATTTCAACTACCTGTACTTCTGTAAGTTGATCACAGTCTATTTTTAAATCTACAGGATAAACATTTTTCTTATTAGGTTTAGCAACCCCATCGCTGTTTTTAATTTCACGTTTAGGATATATGCCTGCAACACTTGTTTGTCTTGCGTTGTTAACTACTTTGTCATCACTTGTATATGAGTAGTATTTGCCTGCACTATTATCACCACCGTCAATATAACACGAAGCACCATACTTATAAAGGTATTGTGGTTCTCTAATGTTACTTGTGTTTCTAATATCTTGTAGGTATCTAAATTTAAAATACGGATCTTGTAAACAAGGTTCGCTTAATTGGTTTTCAATAGTTAGTGTGTGCATTAACACCCAACGTGCATCGCCTGTGTCTGTTGGTATGTAAGCATAAAATTTAGCACCAATAGCACCGTACCAACCAAATTCAATTTTATACATAGTAACTTTAGTAGGGTCTAATAAGTATCCTGATCTACCATTACCATCTAACGGATCTCCGTTGAAAAAGTCTCTTGTTATTACTAACTCAGAAAATTCACTGTCATTAAATGGTTCTCTACTTGTTACAGTTTCTTGTGATGTATTATTAAAGCCCATACGTTGTAATACTTCGTTAGGCAATCTAACTGTACTTCTACGTACAATATTAAATTGTGGACCTCTAATTTGGAAAACATATTCGTCTGTAGGATTACCTATACCCCATTCAATAATGTTGTCAATACTTGCTTCGTCTCTACTTGCTCTAAAACCAAATGTAAATCCTGAAATACGTCCTGGTTGATATCTGTATGCTTTTTTACTTTGTAGTAACCCAAAGCAGTTTGCTGTATCACTTGCACCTGGTCTTGTGTTTGTTGCATCGTATCCTGTAGGAAATTTAATAGGTGTATTAGTGTTAGGGTCTAGCAAAAGACCATCACGCATACTCATCCATGCTTGACACCAATTTTCAATCTTATCATATCCAAGTTGCTCATCATCTGGATATTCAACATCGCCGTCCTGTGTAAAACATAACGCTGGATCTAAGAAATTCGCTTTTGCAAAAACTTCATTAGTGCCTACGTATGTTGTATATAAGTCATTACCTAAATCAATAAATGCTAAAAATCTAGCAAATACCGCAGGATTATATCCGCCGCTTATGTAGTTCGGTCCTTGAGGGAAAGTAAATGCTACTGGAAAGCTCTCAACAACAAGTGCTTGCTCATTTGTTTCTTCGACTAGTCTAGTGTAGAAATGATTACCAAATGTTCTATTGCGTCTGTTGTACCAACCTACTGGTCTACCAAATACTCCATTGTATTGGTAGAACTCCCATTCTTCTTCATTAACACCATATGTACTTACGTCACTGAACAAACTAAGTTGTACTTCTGCTCTAGGTATACCTAGTAGTGTTGTACTAACTTGCGATGTTTCAGCAAACTGTTCTACAATGTTTAGTTGTGTGTTGTCAACTACGTTGTTGTTTACAACAACACTGGTACTGTTTTCTGCTTTGGAAAGGGCTTCTACCGGACCTTAATCTTCCGTAACAATAATTTGTCCATTTGAATCTCTTAGCGGAACACCTTTTACAATGTCATATAGAGGTACAAAATTCTTCGATGTTGGTATAGGTATTCTGTCGAAACCTATTTTGATTTGAGGCATTTATTATTGCTCCTCCCATGTCAAGCTCGCACTCAACGAAACTAAAGGTGTATTGCTATTAGTATTATTACTAAATGTTGCTAAGAATAGAGTCTCTAGCTGATCTGTAAGTGGGTAACTTATATACTCTTTGTTATAGTCGAAATAAGTTGCTAAGTCAAATTCTTCAGCACCCGGTGCAACGTAATAACTTGCTAGTTCAGTACCTGTTCCAGGTATTGGAGTTTGCGCTCTTAGTGCAACTTCAACTGAACTTAAACGTTCCTTCTCAAACGTTGTTTCACTTGAAGTAAGTACATTTCCGTTTGGATCATATACACCCTCTTTTAAGAATGTTGCGCCTGAAGCAAGTTCTAATGTACCATTGTATATCTCTGATGGATAAAAATAGTAGTTGTCATTTGCTTTCTCTAATCTTCCCAATACACTTATAAGTGTTTCTGAGCCATTTAAACTTGCACGGAAGTAACCGTAAGTAAAGTCTCCATTTTGTGAAAGATAATTTGTGTTTGTTGTAGATAGTAAGTATTGTTGATTTACATCTACACCTGCATTAATTGCAAAACTGCCTGTTGTTCCTAGTGTTGTCTGGAACAGAGGTGTTTTAATCAGTGTAACTTTAGCGTTACTTGAAGCATCACTACCTACACTTAAACGTGTTGGGTATACCTGTACTCTGTTTCTAACATCGTCACCATTACCTGATGTAATGTTGTCTTTTGTTTTTAATCCATATACAAGTGCTGGTCTATCTACAATTACATTTAATGTTGATACTTGGCTTACTGGTTTATTAAGATATAAATCATTGCCATCTACCCAAATAACTTTTACGTTTTGGTCTTGTGAGTTACCTGTAATTATTCTTGCGTTCATGTAGTATGTACTAGCCGCTGGTGCATCAAAGCCTTGTGTATCAGGGTCTAAGTCAGTTACTGTAAAGTACGGAGCAACAGGATCTGCAGCATTAGTATTAGTAACACCTAATTTGTACTTTGAACCATTAATGTCTGTAGGTGTTTCTGAACTATGGTTAAACAGTCTAACTGTACCACGGTCACCACCATCAATGTAGTAAGAAGCACCATACTTAACAAGGCTTTCTGAATAACTACCATATGGGTTTTGTAACCTATTAGCATTTGGAACACCAAAGCGTGATTCACTACCGCCCCCGTATACTAGATATGTAATTGGAAGTGTAGCATTACCTAATGAAGATATTTTCAACTGGTTTGAACAACGTAAATGGTGTACTCGTACCCAACGTGCTTCGCCATTGTCTACTGGAACATACGCTAGGAACAATGCACCAACAGCACCATACCAACTAAATTCAACTTTAAGCATGGTCACCTTACTAAAGTCCATGTCCCAAACTGATGTTTGTTCCTGTGCTGATACGCCTGTGCCTAAGAATAGTTCACCTGCTTTTTTATCTAATACGTTATCACTGTAAACACTGTTACGTGTTTTTCCGTCTAACGCATCTCCTGAGAATCTAGTTCTACCAACTCTGTATTCATATACTGAATAGTATGTTGGATCAACATGATCTCTTACCCAAGTTTTATACTTGAAGTTTAAGTTATCTATTTGTGTTCTTAATGATGCCGCATCAACACTTGTGTCGATTGCTGTATCAACATATCCTATAATTACGTCTGCTGGATCTGCTGGTAACGTACCAGATGATGTGTACATGTATGGGAACATGCCATCGTAACGTTCTTCAACACCTGCAAGTCCAAATGACTTTGCGTATTCTAGTGGTTGAATAAATGGTACTGGTGTTTCAATAAAGTGATTAGTCCCTGCACCTGTAAGTGTAATCGGTACATTGTTACTTGGTGTTACATCAAACTGATCAAAGTCAGCAACAGTAGGGTCCATTAGTGTAATTGTATTACCCTTAGGACCTTGTACTTCACTTACAAAGTATGTTTTACCATCTGTAAGTTCTGGACAATCACCATAGTAGTTTACATACTGTCCTATTATAACACTTCCTTCTGCAAGTGTCAATGTATTATTTGTTGTGTCAATCTGTGCTGGTGTTTTAACACGCTTCTTAAGTAGTGTTGGATCGTATACACCTGCATGTACCATAATCAATCCATCACGTAAAATTACTAAGTCGCCAAACTGTCCTGCTTGTCCGTAATCAACAGAGCCATTATATTCAGTTGTAAAGTTATTAATGATAGTATCTGTTAGTGTAAGTAGTTTATCTCTTTGTGTTGTTGATAAAGCAAATCTTGTTGTTATACTCTTAATCTGTACAACCTGTGAGTCTGTTCTTTCAACATTAACTAAACTATTTGATGTAAGCAGGTCTTTTAAGAATTGGTGTCTGGCAATCTCTGCAACAACTCCACCGCTTGTTTGTGAGTAAACTTTTAATGCACCATCGCTATAGTATTTAAATGCGTTGTATGTTGTAGCTGCGTTGCCGCCAAACTGTAAGTCACTACCGTAACCATTCATTACATACTTAACGTCTCTAATACATTTAAATTTAAGTACTCTTTCAAAGTCTGCTTGGCTAGCACCGTCTGGTAATTCTGTTACTGTATCATAATTTAAACTTTGGCTAACTAGATAACCGTAATACAATGCATATACACTAAAGATTGTTTCTACTTTACTACGTTGTCCGTATGTTGCAGAAGCAATTTGTGCATCTGTAATTAAACCTATTGTTCCATCTGGTCCCGGTTGTGGAGGATATTCTGATGTTGTACCGCTTGATGTAACCGCTTGTATTTGAAACTTAGCAAGGTCGCCAATTTTTGTTCTAGCGCCTGTTTCGTTAATACTTGCTAGTGTTTCGCGTAATTTATTTCTAAAGAAATAGTGTGTTTCGCCTTCACGCTCTGCATCTATTAATATTGCTGTGTTGTAAGTTGCCGCATTTGCTATAATGTGGCCATTGCCGCCCCAACGTAAATCGTTGATGTAAGCATCTAGTGCAAATTCTAAATCTCTCTTACATTTTAAATCATCGCCTGTAAATGTTACAGGTGCTACTGTTTCTACAATAGTTTGTGTAGCTGCTGCAATAGCAGTTTGTGCCGCAATAGCTGAAGCTGAACCCCATGAAGTATCTGGTAATGTTCTTGTTACTGGTAAACTTAATAGTATGTCGCCTTCGTCAATAACATCTCTAATAATTGTAGTAAACGCAACAGCCGCATCAGCTTCTGCTTGTGCCGCTACACCGTTGCCTGTGCTTTGTGTTTCACCGTTACCAGTTGTTTTAGTAATAGTTACATTTTTAACAATGTCATCAATAATTTCAACTAAACGTCCATATGCCGCTACTGTTTGTGTAATATAATTTGCTGTTTGATCACTCTTACTAAAACCATCGTAAAAGAAGAATCTACCTGCATCGTATGTAGCACTGTTTCCGCCATATAGCACATCATATGCTACAGCGTTAAGAACAAATAATACATCACGTGTACATTTGAATACATTATGACTTGCGCTTGGATATGTATCTGCTACCCATGCATTAATCTCTGCCGCAATAAAATCTCTGTTTGCAACTAGTTGATCTTTAACAGCCTCTCTACTTGCTGAACCGCCACTAGTTGGATTTGTAAATGTAACAGCCTTTAGGAAAGCAATTTGCTCTGCCTGTGTTGCACTTGCATAATCAACTTTTGTGCCTGCGTCAACAGCAACAGCTCTTAAGTTGTTGTACCATGTATCAACAAGTGCGTCTGCTGTAGCATCTACACCTGCTAGTGCTTTAACTTGTGTTTCTGAGTTATCAATTGCTGTAGTAACACTTGCTGGTAACGGATATTCATTTGAGTTAGACTCTGCTAAACCTTGGAATGTTGATCCGTAGTTTGTACCTAATGTAATGTCTGTACCTACAGACTCTAAGAAGTAACCTAAGTCTCTTTGACACTTAACTGCGGTGTTACTAATTACACTCTTATCAATTAAATCAAACTTGTTTTCAATTAAATATTTTGTTGCTGTAGGATACTGGTTAAATGTGCTTTCAGCAATAGCTGGTGCTTTACCACCTAGTGCGTGATCTTCTAATTGCTGTCCTGCACTATTACCAAATCGCAAAGGGTTCTTTCTGATAATAGATTGTGTACGTCTTACAACAGCAAACTGATCGCCTTGTCCTGTGTCTCTTGTCTCCCAATAGTATCCGTCAAACTTATCAAAGATACCATACTTTTTAACATCTGGGTTTCTTGTTGCAGGTCTTTGTCCTGCACCTACTACGTTGCCTGAAGCAAACGAACTCTTAATACCAAATGTAGCTGCTGAAACACGTCCTGGTTGATATCTAAAAAATCTTTTACTTGTTAATACCGCTGTTTCATCTGCTGGTGCTGTAACTTGTGCGCCCGACTCTTCAGGTAAGTGTAAAATACCCCATGCTTGCGGTCCACCAACACCTGAATATTGTGTTGCTGTACTTCCAACTTCGGAATAATCTTCTGGAACACTTGACCACTCACTTGGGTTAACATCGTATGTGTTAACGTCAGCAAATATACCTAGTGCAACTTCTGATCTAGGTATACCTAGTAGTGAAAGTGCAACTTCTGATTGTATTTTGTTTTGTTCAACGACTGGTATTGCCGTTTGGTCCGTAGCAACTACAACAGGTATACTGTTGGATGCAGGCTGTGCGCCGGGTGTAACTGGAGTAGTTCTACCTACGTTTACTACCGAAGCATTGTTATTAATATTGTTTAAACTTGACATTAGTTAATTTTCCCTTTGGCTACTACGAAATTGTTTTGAATTGCTACTTGGCCACCATTACCTACTACAGTAATATCACTAAATGTATCTCCAAAATCAATACCAATAGTATTGCTTATCGTATTTATTGTTTTTATCGTTCCATCAACTCCGCCTGTGGGTGGAGTTGTACTGTGTCCGACTAACCTTACTACATCCTCTAAGTTTAGTCCGCTTACGTCAGTAAGAGGTACTTCATAATTACTACCTGCTAACTGATTACCGTTTCCTTGTATTGTCTTTTGTGGAACATATTCTGTTGCCACAATTCTATAAACTAGTCCCTGTGTATTTGGATTAGAATTTAATAGTTGTGAATAACTTGCTCTACTAAGTAAGCCATTTACTCTTGTTGCTACAATACGGAATGCAAAGTTGCCGTTTACATCGCCGCCATTTGTAAACTGTATGTATGATTCACCAGCAAGTGTTTCTGAATAATCTGTGCTTAGTTCTTCAACATTGTTTATCTTAGTAAGCTCGTTAATTAATCCAGTTAAACGTCCTTGGTTTGCTGTAAAGTCAAAGAACTGACCATTTTCTTGATATACATACTGTGGACTATTAAAGTCAATACCGTTTTCAAGTAGTATGTTTATACTGTCGTATTCTGAATTAAGTACATCTGGATTAGCAATAAACTCACCTGCAGGTCCTAGTAGTACGTTTGGTGTTAATATAATCTTTGTTGCGCCGTATGCAAAAATACCTTCGCCACAGTTGTCAACAATATTTGGAGATACTATTCCTTTTTGTACAGCACTAATACGTACTGGTCCTGGGAAATTTCTAAATGTATTGTGTGCAACTTTAATTGATCTACACTCATCTGCAAACAATGGATACCAGTCAAACGAGTAAGTTAAGCCACCGCCTGTAATTTCACTGTTTAGTACAGTAAGATTTTCTGTAATACTTGATTCGTATGAGTAAATACCGCCACCTACAACATTATCTAATTCTATATTTTCAAATAGTAAATCGTTACCATACAAGTATACAGCATAGTTTAAAAAGTTATTAGTTGTATCACTTGTTAAATATTGATTCTGTGCGTTGCCGTCTATACGTAAATCTCTAATTGTAATGTTACTATAACTTGCATATCCTGACTTTGGTCTTATAATAGCATTGTCGCCAATTGCTTGTTCTGTTGACCAATACTGTTTGATAATTCTTGTTTGATCACCGCTACCTTTTAATGTAAATCCATCTGGTAGCTCTAGTCTTTTAATAAAGTAAGTTCTGTTTTCTAAACTTAGGCTATTTCTATTCTGTGCCTTAGCCGCATCAATTGCTGTTTGTACAGCAACAGTATCGTCAACAACAACTTCAATTGTACTTGATGTTGCATAATATTGACTTGCTACTGTAAGTGTATTTGTTTCAGAATTAACATTTGTAATCTCAGTATCAACCCACCCTAGTATTGGACTACCTGGTGCTACTAACGGAACATGTACTAGTCCACTATCTGAAGTAAATAATCCTTGGTTAGTTCTTTTACTCCAAGGAGTAACGTCAAAGTCATAGTAGTCGGTGAATACAATGTTGCTTAGTGCAACGCCAAGTTCTTTTGGACCTAATATACTATGTAATGTATAATCAACTTCAGAACCAACTTTTCTATATATTAATACGTTATGTGAACTTGATGCTCTGCTTACTACTACTTGAATATTTTTGTTGTTGTTAAAATCTGTAATTTCTTCTGGTTCAATAGTAATATCAGCCGCCGCTGTAACAGCACTAATCTTACCTGACACTTGATCCATCTGTGCAACACGGTAACTAAATGTAACTTCATTGCCGCTTCCGTCTGGAGTACCAAATCCTACTCTGTTTACTTGTACACCTAAGTTTGATTGATCTTGATCAATATTGTCAGCACTTACACCAAATACTCTTACCTTCATTGAAGTTGCAAAAAAGTCTATTTCTGCTGGTGCTATTGAAAACTGATTTGTTTGAGTGGCACTTAATGTTGTACCTTCAACTTTAACACTTGTGTTGAATTCTTCGTTTACAGTAACAGCACCACTAACAATCAAGTTGCCTTTGATGCTTACACCACCGTCTACACTTAATGCACCTGTTTCAAAGTCTACAGCAGTTTGTGTACTCTTAATTTTTACGCCAACCGCTTGATTTAATTCTAGTTTAGTTTCTGTAAGTGATGCACTTGTTTGTCCATTAGTAACAAAAGTAATTGTGTCGTCACTTGCGCCTGGTGTTGTTTCAGCACTAACATATGTTAATCCGTCTACTGATCTTACACCACCTAATCCGTTCCAGTTACTACCATCGTAACCTTCAAATATTCCTAGTTGGGTGTTCAAACGCATAGCACCTGCAACGTTTGGTGTTCTTTGTGATGTATCACCTGCTGGTAATACAACAGCGTTTGTACCTACTATACTAAGATAGCCGTTGCCTTTAGGATCAATACTTAAATTACTATTGTCCGGTACAGTTCTAATTGTTGTACCACTAAATTCAATGTTTTCAATACTATCAAATGCTGTAAATGTATAATTACCTGCACCGTCTGTTTTTAGAATATCGCCATCGCTACCTTCTACAATTCCTAAATCAGTAAGTGTTGCAGGAATGTTTGGCTTGTTTTGTACATCGTCCCATTGTGGGTTAGTTGTAGGAATATCTAAGTATTCAAAATCACCACCAGCGGCTACAGTTAGATATTGTCCTGCTGTAGGTATTTGACCGTTGTCTTTAAGTTTTACTGGAGTAATAAAGTCGTCATCAATTTGTGATAATCCAATTTGCCCTGATAGCTCTAAGAAGTTAGAAGCACCGCCTCCACCTCCACCGCCTGTCATATCAATAAACTGTAAGTTACCTGAACCGTCTGTAGCAAGAACTTGACCAATAGTTCCGTCATCTACATCTAAATGTGCAATACCAATTGAGTTTGCATTAATTGTAGCATTACTTGCTGTTCCGGATAATTCACCACCTAGTGTAGGATCTTGTACAGGAATGTTTTGAAAACTTATTGTGCCAGCACCGTTTGTTGTTAGAAACTGACCGTTTGTACCGTCACCTATTCCTAACTGTAATATCGAAGTTGGAATAGTAGGTTTATTCTGTAAGTCGTTGTAGTCATTTCTAAATACGGTGCCGTCTACAACCAGTTGCGATGCTGTAACTGTTCCTAATGCTTGTATATCAAGAGCATTTACAATGCTACTGTTTGTAAGTAGTAGATTATCACCATCTGGTAATTCTCTAAACTGGTTACCTGCTGTTGTGTCTACTACTAGTGGAAATCTGTTGGCCATTATGTCATCCTATTTACTATATTTATCGCCTAATTTTTTTAAGTGCTTCAGCGGCTGTATCTTTTGGATCACCGTTGATTTTTACTTGTAACCTTGGTCCACGATTGGCGACTACTGTTAATCGTTTTCCATTTTCATCTGTAGAACTTTTACCTTTTGTGCTTTTACTTTCGGCCATTATACTCTGCCCACTACTACTTCAACAATACCTTTAGCATCATCTTCTTTAGTACCAACTGCCTTACCAATAACAGTACCAACACTTGGTGTGTTATTAACAATAGCATAACCTGGTATAGCACTTGAAACAAGCATATCGCCTTTTTGTACTTTACCAATTACTTTAACAGGAACTCGACCTTGTAATGCAATACATGTTGCAATGCCCGGACAGTCTTGATTCATAACGAACGCTGGCTCAGCACTTACAACACCAGCAACTCTATGATCGCCTTTGGCATTAGTTGTAGTAACTTCTGCATCACCGCCAAACACTAGTACAGTACCTACTTCGTACTCTGCGTCTGCTGAATACATCTCAGCCAAGTCAGCGTAGGTTGATTGTAATTTAGAACCACTTGCCAGACTCCAGTCACCTGTAATAGTACCTGTTGTTCCTGAAGCTCCTGTTGTTAGTTCTCTTGTAAATGTTTTAGCAAAAGTATTTGTAGCATCACCTAAATCATGTGTAGCACCTTTTGGAATAATATCTGTATTAACTTTACCGTTTATCTTAATATCATCACCAGTGGCATTACCTAAGTTAACAGCACCGTTGAGTGTTGTTGTTGATGTTACAGTTAGTGTACTACTAAAAGATGCTGTACTTGATACACCTAATGTACCTGTTATACTTGTATTATCAGTGATATTAGTTGTACCACCAGTACTGTTAATTGTTAAGTTACCTGATGTAGTATTAATAGTATTATCATCAGTTTCACCTACTGTAATATTACCTGCTGTAATACCTGCTGATGTTACACTTGCAGCAACATTCATGTTTTCAAAATAACCAGTTTTAAATCTTAAGTTTGTTCCACCAATATCAGTAGTATTGTCATCATCTGGTGTAATTGCAAGTGTGTCTTCATTGCCATCACTATTAGAATCAAACATACCAAAAGTAATAACTTTTTGTGTAGTTCCGTTTGACACAACAATACCAACTTTACCTGCATCTGTTTTACCACTGTACGCACCAATTGCAATACCTGCTGATGTATCACCTTTTTCGTTTTGAGCTTCAATAAAGTTTGTGTACATCCATTGTGAAGCCGCAAATGGTGTTACTGTTCCAGCTGGTGCATTGCCCGCTGTTATTGCCGCCGCATCAGCCGCCGCATGTAACTCACTTCGATCAAAGATATCTGGATCAGCATTTGCATCAGCACCGTCTGGATCTTTAAGATCACCTATATTTAAATTACCAAATACAGTTGTATATGCTGGAGTAGTTGCGTCACCACCTGTTGCTTGTATACTCTTACCACCCTGTATAGAAGTAATTGTAAGTACGCCACTTGCGCCAGTACCAATTTGTGTTAGTACACTATTGTTGTTTAGAGCATAGCCTTGTGCATCAATTACACCTGCGCCATTTGTTTTTACAAAACTATTATCTTCACCAGTTGTAGTAGCATTAACTACTAGGTAAGTTTCAGAGCCTGCTGTTTCAAGTGTTCTAGTCATTACACCTGTTGCTTGCGTTGTTGCAAAGTCAGTGTGTTGTATACCTTGACCTTCATCAACTACTGTAGTAAATGCAACTTCTGCAACGTTTGCTTCTGCACCTGTTGAGTTACCTAGTACAGTGTCTGATGCAATTTGCTCTAATTTTGATTTAGGTATACCGTTGTCTTTGAGTCCAACATGTCCTCTAGTAACTTTAAAGTTAGCACCATCAAATGCTGACAAACCTAGTTTTGCTTGGTTAGTTGCATAACTGTCATCGTCTGCTAGATCTTTAACAACAATGTTGCTTTGTATTCTTTTAACAGTACCGCCACCAGTAATGTTTGGATTGCTTGCGTTTGCTGTAAATACTGTGCCTGATGTACTAGCGCCAGCACCTAATGCTCCAAAGTTTGTAGTGCCTTGTAGGACAACTTCATATGTAAATCCTTGTACAACTTCTTGTGCTGAAATTACAATTTGATCACCTGCGGCAGTTACAAAAGTATCTGCTTCTTTCATGTTCAATTTGCTTTGTACAATAGCCGCTGTTGGATTCACATCATCGTTAATAATAACTTCATCGTTAATCTGCATATCAAAGTATGCTGTTGGTCTATCTGGCAGTGATACATCACTCGGATCATCGTCATTAACTAAACGTCTTGTTGTAAAACTAATGTCACTTACAGGTGTACCTGTATTGAATGGCTCTTCACCAATGTTAATAATTTCTTGGAATGGTCCGTTAATATACTTTGACTGACCGTCTGTTGTATTAGACCCAGCACTTGCTTTAGAATAAACATCTGGAGCACCAGCTTTTAGTCCGCTAATAGTTCCAGCACCTATGTTTAAATTATATTCTGTAAGACTAGCAATGTCCGGTCCTTTAGTAAAGTAAACTACAACTACATCTCCAAGACCGTTATCATAAAAGTCATATGTACCTGTAATAGTACCAAAGTTATTTGTTGCGGCACTATTAGTAAGAACCTTACCTGGTACAAATGCGCCTGCGTTACCAGCATTAGCATCTAAGTATAAGGAATATGTACCTGTCAACCCTAACACTTGGTTTGCATCACCAGTACTAATTTCAACGTCTCTTAGTGTTTTTGCTTTCTTAACACCTTCTGATCTACTGTCTACATAGTCTTTGTTTACAGCGGTTGATCCTGATGTTAATAGTAAATCAACTGGAGCAAGATCAGTTAAGTTATTCTGCCCCATGCTTTGATCACCAGTAAATGCTTTAGCACCATTCTGTGTAATAACACTTGGTCCTAATGGGTTACTAACTTCTACACCTTGTTGATCATAACCTAAACGTCTGTTTACATATCCTCTAACAGCACTTTCAACTGGAACAGTATCATTAGCATTGTCACTCATTGCACTGTCTGTTGAGAACTCAGTAACAACAACACCACGTTTGAATCCAATACCGTCTACATCTGACAATGCAATACTTGCCGCAAACGTAACTGTACCTGTACCTTGGTCAACTGTAAAGAATCTACCTACACGGAAGAAACCGTCTTGGTCTGTACTTACAAAGAACACTCTACCTTTTTGACGTTCTTGTATTTCGTTTGCTTGATCTGCTTCTCTTGCAGGGAAACCTAAAATAACGTTTGGATAGTTTGTTTGGTTAAATGACCCTGTACCAATGTCTAAGAAGTCATGTCCTGTTGCTCTACATGTACTAATTTGTATAGTAATCTTAGCAGGAGCACCATCTTGTAAGCCTGCTCTAAGAGTAATTGGGGAATTAAAGCCTTGTATAAGTGGTTGCGAAATACCTGTTGCAACACCTGTAACGTTTGTATCTTTAACTTCAACTAGTGTTGGAACAATGTTTACTAGACCTGTTGCAAGGTCAGTCATTGTTGTATAAGTTGCGCCTGCGTCTACACTTATTTCAAGAGCACCTGTTGTGTTAAATGCAACACCTGACCAGTCATATAAATCAAGCACTTGTTCGTTAACTTGTTTTACTTTAACTTTACCGTTTGCACTAGTATTACCAACCTGTCTAACAATAACTTGTCTTTGTGCTAGGTTGAAGAATACATCTCTTTCCCAACTTGCTTTATCATTTAAAGTAAGTTTTACTTCGCTTACTTCTTTTAGATCAACAAGAGCATATGTGTGATCTTCACTAAATGTAGTTTTTACATTATGAACACCAGATTCAATTTTAACTTCTCTATAGTTGTATATAATGTGCTTCTTACCTCTCCATGATATTACCTTAGGTAATTCATAAGTGATAGTAAAGTCTCTACCTGTATCGTCTGCAGGAATACTTTGGAACTGTGGATCAGTGTCAAAGTTGTTATTCAATCTCCAAATATCTTTAAGTTGAGTAAGTACGCTAATAGCAAGAGTTGTATCGCCTTGTGTATTACCTAGTGTTGTTGAACTTACCGTAGGGTTTACAGTTGTACCAGCTGTTTGAATATATGTGTTGTCAACTAATAATCCAATGTAGTCA
>Ga0102812_10001111_pt1 | contig 18789 bp, 21 predicted proteins | sample ColrivemetaGS713_FD_79334 | JGI IMG/M metagenome (GOLD analysis project Ga0102812, IMG submission 79334) | Estuarine microbial communities from the Columbia River estuary - Flood tide ETM metaG S.713 | ecosystem: Environmental > Aquatic > Marine > Intertidal zone > Estuary | place: USA... | reverse complement strand
TCTGCAGGTTTAAAAGGATTTGTTACTGATCAAATAAAAGAGTTATATAAAACAAAAAAATATGATCATACGGTAGCTATTGGACCTCTTATTATGATGAAGTTTGTTGTTAAATTGAATAAAGAGTATGGGGTATCAACTGATGTCTCGTTGAACCCAATTATGATAGATGGAACTGGTATGTGTGGTAACTGCAGAGTGACGATTGCTGATAAGACTTTTTTTGCATGTATTGACGGTCCAGATTTTCCTGGCGAAGAAGTGGATTTCGATGAGTTATTGGCTAGACAATCATATTATAAAAATGAGGAACATGAATGTAATTTAAAGCTGGTGCAAAAATGAAAACTCCTAGAACGATAATGCCTGTCTTAGACAGTAAAATCAGACAAACAAACTTTGAAGAAGTAGCTATTGGATACAGTTTAGAAGAAGCAACATTAGAAGCTTTGCGCTGTTTAGACTGCAAAAAACCTAGATGTGTTGATGCTTGCCCTGTAAGAGTAGATATTCCTGAATTTATAAAACTGTTAATCGATTCACAAATCGATGAAGCATATTACCAAATATATAAAGACAACATATTGCCATCAATTTGCGGGAGAGTTTGCCCTCAAGAAAAGCAATGTGAAGGAGCATGTATTTTAGGGATAAAAGGTGAAAGTGTTTCAATAGGAGCATTGGAAAGATTCTTAGGCGATTATGCTCTTAAGAATGATGTAGTTAAAGAAGAGAAAATTATTGAAAATAATATAAAGGTTGGAATTATTGGTAGTGGTCCCGCAGGTTTGAGTGCTGCTGCAAGTATGAGAAGATATGGATATACAGTAGATGTGTTTGAAGCACTTCATGATTTTGGGGGTGTATTAAAATATGGGATTCCTGATTTTCGACTTCCAAAAGATATAGTTACAACAGAGATTAATCGCTTAAAATCATTGGGTGTTTCGTTCCATAAAAACATCATTATTGGAAAATCTATCACTATTGACCAGTTGCAAAAAGAGATGGATTATAAGGCTTTATTTATCGGTAGTGGAGCAGGTCTTCCAAGTAGTCTAAGAATTTCTGGTGAAAACTTTAGCGGAGTATATTATGCCAACGAATTTTTAACAAGAATCAATCTTATGAAATCACATAAAACAGGAACAACTCCAGTCAAAATAGGAGATAATGTTGCTGTAGTTGGTGGAGGAAATGTTGCAATGGATGCAGCAAGAACTGCAAAAAGATTAGGAGCTAAAAATGTATTTATTTTATATCGCAGAGATATGGATGCATTACCAGCAAGATTAGAAGAGATACATCATGCTATTGAAGAAGATGTTGATTTTAGATTATTAAGAAACCCAGTAGAATTTATTGGTGAAAAATATATAGTTAAACAAGTAAAGTGTGAACTTATGGAACTAGGTGAAGAAGATAGCTCTGGTAGAAGAAGACCTATGCCAACAGGAAGATATGAAACTTTTGACATTGATTCATGTATCATTTCTATTGGACAAAACCCTAATCCTATATTAAAAGAATCAACAGCTAACTTAGAAACTAACAAATGGGGCTGTATAGTTACAACAGATCATCAAACTTCTATACCTGGTGTATTTGCTGGTGGAGATGTTGTTAGTGGCGCAGCAACGGTAATTCTAGCAATGGGTGCTGGTAAAGATGCTGCTCTAAAAATGGACGAATATATAAAATCCAAACTTAGTTAATTGACATTACTATAAAAAGAGTGTAAAATTTTGATTATAGTTTGATGTTCAAAACAATTAAGGAGGACTAACTTATGTCGAAAATCGGTATTTTAGTATGTGGAAATTCAGGAATAGATTATATTGATCATGAATTTGATTTACCAGTTATAAGATCTATATTATTAGCAGGAGATAAAGAGTACAGAGATTATATAGATATAACAGCTGGTGATTTTTATGAGTTACTAAGTAAAAACCAAGAATTAATTCCTTCAACTGCACAAGCAGCAACAGGAGTTATTTTGGAACAATATGAGGAAATGGTTAAAAAAGGTTATGATGAATTATTAGTAATCTCAATTTCTCAAAAATTAAGTGGTACTTATGAAGGGTGTATGCTTGCAGCTAAAATGTTGGACGATGTAAAAGTTACAGTTTTTGATTCAAGAACTCTTTCATATCCTCAAGCGAAGATGGCTCTAGATGCATCAAAGATGATTCAAGATGGAAAATCGCTTGAAGAAGTATTGAAAAGATTAGAATATATTAGAGATAATTCAATGATTTGGTTTACGGTTGAAACATTAAGATATTTAGTTAAAAACGGTAGATTAAGCGGTGCATCAGGGTTTGTTGGTGGATTACTAAAAATCAAACCACTACTTGAAGTTACTGTTGAAGGTAGAGTAGAATCAATTGAAAAAATCCGTACATCTTCAAAGGCTACAGCAAGAATTATTGAAAAATTCTTAGAAGAAACTGAAGGATTAGATGTTGAACCTTTCTTAGTAAACACTAATAATCAAGAGAGAATAGATTTTGTTATAGATGCATTAAAAGCTGCAAGACCAGAATATAAAGAAATAAATGTATATCCATTAACACCTGTTGTAGGTGCACATGCTGGACCAGGTACAGTTGGTATTGGTTATATTAAAAAGTAAGGAGGAATTAATATGGAAGTTGCAAAAAAGATGATTAATGAGTTGCTTGTAGATGTATTTAATCATATCCTTTCAATTGAGGGTGCACAATTAAGAAGAAAAGGTGTAAAACTTTCAATGAATGAAGTCCATGTTTTAGAAGCTATCACTAAAGCTGAAATTCCTACTATGACAAATGTTGCTAAAAGATTAAGAGTAACAGTTGGGACTTTGACAACTTCAATTAATCGTTTGGTTGAAAAAGGTTATGTGAAAAGACACCGTGAAATAGATGATAAAAGAAAAGTAATTGTCTCTTTGGCAAAACCAGGTATAGAAGTTCTAAAATTACATGATGAATTTCATAATGATTTTTTAGATGCTACATTTAAGGACATGAGACTTGATGAAGACGAAGTGTTACTACAATCACTTGAAAATTTAAGTGAGTATTTCAAGAAAAAGTATTAATAGACAATAACAAAATGCCTTTACTTATAACGCTAATTTTGATAGAATTAATATTATCAAATAGTGAAATAAGGAGGCTTTTTTTATGATTAGCTCAGACATAATAAGAGGTCATCTTGAGAGTGTTATCTTGAAATTGATTATTGAGAACGATCGATATGGATATGAAATTTCAAATTGCATTACTAAGAGGACCGAAAACCAGTTTAATATTAAAGAAGCTACTCTTTATAGTATTGTTGGTAGATTAGAAAAAAAAGAATTGATTGAATCTTACTTTGGTGCAAAAACACACGGTGGAAAAAGAAGATATTATAAAATTACACCATTAGGTCTCGCATACTATAAACATAAAATTGATGAGTGGAAAGAATTAAAAGAAATTCTTGATGCTTTACTGGAGGATAAATAATGAAAAGAATTAGAAATTTCGTGAAAAACACATTTAAAAATCTTCCAAAAGAACAAAGAGATGAGATAGTAAACACAGTTACTCAATCACTTGTAGAAAAAATTGAAGATTTAATGGAAAGTGGATTGTCACTAGAAGAGGCAATTGATAAAACAGTTGTTGAGTTTGGAACTGCTGAAGATTATTTTGATCATGAGAAAAAAGAACAAAGGTTTAAAAGATTTAAAACATTAGCACATTATAGAAACGATCTATACTTCTCATTATTTGGAAGTTTAATAATTGTAGGGATTTTAATATTTGTTAATTTGTATTTCACAGGAGATCCTTTATGGTTTGTAATACCATCAATTGCAATATTATGGTGGCCATTGGTTATTGGATATAGATTGTTAAATCGAGTAGAAAGTAAAAAAGGTGAAAAAGATGAGTAAAATTGCATTGATTTCAACAAGTACTTCAAGTTTAGATTATTTAGATATTAGTGATGCAAATTTAAGAGTATTAAGAATGAAGATTTTAATGAAGGACGAAGTTTTTAACGATTATGTTGATATAACTGCGCCTGATTTTTACGCAAGATTAAAACAAGATAAAACTTTAGTTCCATCTTCAACAATGCCAGCAATTGGAGAATTGTTTGAATTAATAGAGGAATTAGAGAGTGAAGGATATAATGAAGTAATTGTAAGTACTGTTTCAAATGAGTTAAGTGGTACTTATAATATGTGTCTTACTGTGAAAAACCAATATGATGGTAAGATGAAAATTCATGTTTTCGATAGTAGAAATGCAGCTATCACAGAAGGATTTATTTCACTTAGAATTCTGAAACTTATAAATGAAGGAATTGGAGCAAGAGAAATAATTAGTAGAATGGAAAAATTGCGTATTAGACGTAAACAATACTTTATGGTTGATAATTTAAGATTATTTGTAGCCAATGGTAGACTTAGTGGTGCTTCTGGATTTGTTGGAAGTATGCTGAAAATCAAACCAATTTTGCAGGTGAATAACTTAGGTAAGATTGTTCCATTTGAAAAAATAAGAACACAAAAAAAAGCACTAGCCAAAATGGTTGACGTAGTACTTGAAGATTTAAAAGATATTGATAAATTTGCTTTGACGTTTATCTCTAGTGATAATGATGAAGGGCTAGCTTATGTTAAAAATAGAATGCTAGCAGAATATCCTAATGTTGAATATTTAGAAGCTCCAATCACTCCAGTAGTTGGATGTCATACTGGTATTGGGACAGTAGGATTGGCATATTTTGATTTAACAGATTATTAAAAAGGGAGAAATCCCTTTTTTTATTATTTGCGCTCATTAATAAAACATGATAGAATAACATGCGAGAAATAATTAGGTGATATTATGGGAAATAAAAACAAAACAAAAAAACTAGTTACTATATCAATTTTACTATCAATAAGCATCGTCTTATCAATAGTTGAACCTGCTTTTTTATTAGGTGTTCCAGGTGCGAAACTTGGGTTAGCTAATATTATTACTTTAGTTGTACTTTACTTATATACACCTAAAGATGCAGCGTTACTACTGTTTTTAAGAGTGTTTTTAGTAGGTTTAGTATATTCTGGTATTTGGTCATTAACATTCCAGTTAAGTTTAGGTGGAGGAACTCTCGCTGTATTACTTATGATACTTGTTAAAAAAACAAATAGATTCACAATTATAAGTGTTAGTGTTATGGGCTCTCTTGGTCATGCTACAGGGCAAATATTCGTAGCTATGATGGTTATGAGTACCCCATTCTTAGTCTATTATTTACCAGTCTTATTCATGATGTCAGTTCCCGCAGGATTGTTTATCGGGTATACATCCAAAATGTTTATCAAACGAGCAAATGATTTAAACTTAATAGAAACAGCTGAGAATTAATCTCAGCTGTTATTTTTTTGCTTATTGTTCAATTAATACTTCTCCAAGGTGCTCTGTTTCGAAGTTTGTACTAAAATGAATTGTGTTGTCTAAATCAAACCACATAGCTTCTAATCCATCAATACCATTAACAAATTCTTTACCATCTTCAATGGTCATGCAGAAGATAGCTGTACTGTATAAATCTGCTAGAGCAGGATCACTTGTTACAATACTTACACTTCTTGAATATCGTTCTGGAAATAATGTTTCATTGTGGATGATATGATGATAAAATTCACCACCAGCTATAAAGTATTGCTGGTAATCACCACTTGTAACAAGTTGTTCATTATCAGCTAAATATACTGTTGCATATGAATCGCTTTCCCATTCGCTATTACGTGGATCTAGAACTCCAATAAGAAATTCTCCGCTTTCTCTTTTTGGTCTTAAACCTCCAACAGAAATATTTGAATTACCATTATTTAATAAGAAACCATATAAGTCTAAAGTATCTAGATAATCTAGTATTTCACCTGATATAAATCCTTTTGATACTCCGCCAAGATCTAAACTCATTCCTTCTTTCATCGTAACAGTAAGATTTTCAGAATCTAGTGTTACGTCATTTGGATTAGTGAATGGTTTTTTTGCGTTTAACTCATCAAAAGTAGGAACGTTACAAATGTTGTTAACATTACAATCTTCTCGATAATCGTGCCATATTTGGAGTACTGGACCAAGTGCAGCGTTAAACAAATTATCTACTTCGTCTTGATGGCTTAATGTAAAATCAATTAACTCAAACAACTTCTCATCAACAGTATGAATAGTAGTAGGGTCATCATTAATTGTTTTAATGTTAGTTACACCATCAAAATTATCGTATTTATCACTTGTTTTATCGTAGTAAGAAATGATCTCTTCTACATCACTAAATAACTCTTTACTATCGATTGGTGCATCTGCATCAAAATATACAGTTAATGCCACAGTTGTATGAAGATATTGTGACCAAGTTTTGGCACAGGCAAGTAAGTTTGTTCCTTCATCAAATTGGCAAGAAGTATTGTTGAAATATTCTCTAGTGTTTTCACAAACACCATTTATATATGTTTCGTCAGTTGAACAGTTATTCTCATCTAGTTTTTCTTTACATCCGGATAAGGATAAACTGATTGTAATTAATAGTATTAATGTTAGTAATTTTTTCATCTAATCAGTCCTTTCACTTTAGTTATTATAGCAAAGGAAAACTATAGTGTAAATAAAAAAAAACTGGTTGCCCAGTTTTAATTATAATTTTCTTCGTGATAATCTAAAACAACTTTAACAGCTCTAAGCATATTATTTGTTGATACACTGCTTCCAGCGAAATCGTCAATAAGGTCTCCAGCATCCGTTATTTCAGTGTCATTAAATAAACCATGGTATGAATTAACAGAAGTGTCTTTGAATAAGTTTACACCCTCTAAATCAGCTTGTGTTTTTCCAACTAACCAAGGAATATAATCTTCTACAAATTCATTAAAGTATTTTCCATCTGAATAATCTGCAGATGGACCAGGAGTTGGACTGCTATCTCCCCATAATCCAGCGTTATATTTATGAGTACCAGGCGCATCTACTTCACCAAATGAAATTTGTTTAACTGCACCAGTTTTATAAATCTCGATATACATAACTTGCCAATAATTTAAGTTTGCTGCTCTACAAGTACATGATAAGTAACTAAATTGGTACTTAACAAAATCTACAGACTCATATTCAAATAATAATACTCCCTCACGTTCAACTTCGGCACCTTCGCCATTAATGTGCATATAAGGAATAATTGTTGTATCGATGTTACTGTTTCCAGTACCCTCACCTGTAACACATTCAGATCCTACGCATAAATCTTCACAACCAGATAATGTTAAAACGATTGTAAAAAGCGCTAATAAAATAATAAGTTTTTTCATAATTTCCTCCCGTTTATTTGTAATTGTCAATATTATTATAAGAGAAATGTTACGTTTAATCAATCCCTTATTTAAAAGTATTTACTTGAAACCTATAATCACTATAAATAGTCTTTATTTATAAAAAATATATACACTGATAAACGGCTTAATTAAGACGTTGAGACCCCGCCCGTTTTACGTTAAATTGATTAGTATACGAACTACTTTTCAAATAAGCTTTATTTAGTATCTTTATATAAAAATTTGGTTTATTTTTGAAGGTGTTTTTGATATAATAGATACGGTATATTTTTTACAAAAATAGAAACGGGGTGAACATATGATGACTGAGTCAACAAGAGTTAAAGAATTGTTTGAGAAGTGGATTTTAGATGCTTCTGCAAAGCTTGATGAAAAAGACTTAGTAACAGAGATTCAAAATTACTTACTTTCTCAACACTCTGAGATATGTGGTAAGTGTACTCCATGTCGTGATGGAGTAGTCCGTATTGAAGATTTACTTTCGATGTATGTTGAAGGGACAGCAACATTAAAAACTTTGAAAGAGTTTGAACAGTTAGTAGCTAATCTACGTTCAAGTAGATGTAGTGTAGGATTAGATATTGGTAAAAATCTTGAGGTTGTATTAGAGAATAATTATAATGTTCTATACAAACCTGTAAGAAAGTATTAAGGAGGGTCCAAAATGGCTAAGATTACTATAAATGGTGTATCGTTAAAAGTTAAAAATGGAATGACTATCCTTAAAGCTTGTGAAGAACAAGGTATTAGAATTCCTACATTGTGTTTTTTAGAAGAAATTAATGAAATTGGATTTTGCCGTATTTGTGTTGTTGAAGTAGTTGGTGAACAAGATTTAATTTCTGCATGTAATACTGAAGTAACAAATGGAATGATTATTGAAACTGATAGTGAAAAAGTTCTTAATTCAAGAATTGCTTCGTTACAGCTATTAGCTGGTAAACATCGATTTGATTGCTGGAAATGTCCTAAAGAAGGACGCTGTGAGTTTTACGACTTACTAAAAGAATATGACGTTAAGGTTGATGACTTTGGTGGCGGTGTTGGAAGAAATCCTGAGATTATTCCTGGTATCGGTATTGAAATGGATCAATCAAAATGTGTTCTTTGTAAAAGATGCGTTGCTGTATGTCAAGATGTAGTAACTGCAAATGTATTAAAATTCAGAGATGATGATGGGATGAATCCTTTTGTTTCTCCAACACCTGGATTAGCATTTGAAGATGCTGGATGTATTTTCTGCGGGCAATGTACTAAAGTTTGTCCAACAGGTACATTATATGAAACTGATCACATCAAACGTGTTAAAGCATTACTAAAAGATAGAAATAAAACTGTTGTTGTTCAAATGGCACCTGCTGTTAGAGCTGCACTTGGTGAAGAATTTGGTTATGCTGTTGGAACACCAGTTAGAGAGATACAAGGAAAAATGTATCGTTCATTAAAACTACTTGGTTTTGATGATATTACTGATGTTAACTGGGGTGCAGATTTAACTATTTTAGAAGAAGGTACTGAGTTAATAAATAGAATTAAAAATGGTGGTAAATTACCATTATTCACATCTTGTAGTCCTGGATGGGTTAGATATAGTGAAATGTATCGCCCTGAGTACTTAGATAATTTATCAACAGCTAAAAGTCCTCATATGATGCAAGGAGCTTTAATTAAAGCATACTATGCACCTAAGTATTTAGATAAAAAACCTGAAGAAGTAGCAGTTGTATCTATAATGCCTTGTACAGCTAAGAAGTACGAAATTTCTCGTGAAGAAATGGAAGTAGATGGTGTTAGAGATGTTGATGCGGTATTAACTGTAAGAGAATTAGGTAAGTTTATTAAAATGCAAGGAATTGATTTTAGAAACTTAGAAGACTATCAACCAGAGAGTCACTTAGCACAATTTACTGGTGCTGGTACTATTTTTGGAGCAAGCGGTGGGGTAGCGGAAGCTGCACTACGTACTGTTTATGAAGTCTTAGAAGAAAAACCACTTGAGAAATTAGAATTTGAAATTGTACGTGGTGTTGATTTTGAAACTTACGAAGGATTTATTAAAGAAGCTACAGTAACTGTTGCTGGTATGAAACTTAACTGCGCAGTAGTTCATGGTGGAGCTGCTTTAAAAGAAATGTATAAAAGACTAGATGAAAACAAAAAACAATATCATTTCATTGAATTTATGGCATGCCCTGGTGGTTGCGTAAATGGTGGAGGAATGCCTGTGTGTTCTTCTATGTCAATGGAAAACGTAATAAGAAAAAGAGCACAGTCATTATATGATCAAGATGCTACTGATACACCATTAAGAAAATCTCATAATAACCCATCAATCACTAAGGTATATGAAGAATTCTTAGGTGAAGCTAATAGTCATGTTGCTCACAAATACTGTCACACTCACTATTCAAAAAAAGATTTTAGAAAAGAGTAGGTGATTCTATGATATCTGAATATAAAGAGTATCTTAGTCCTATTAAGGTTTATATCCCTCTTACTGACACTGAATATAAAATTGCAAACGTTCATGTCGAGATTGGTGATAAAGTCTTAGAAGGTCAAAAACTCGCTGATAAATTTAGTGGTAAATTAAAACGAGCAGTCATTTCTAGTGTGAGTGGAACTGTTGCTGCATTCGTTGAAAAGGTAGATCGTTATGGAAAAATAGTCGATCACGTTGTAGTTGAAAATAACCGTAAAGGTGAAAGTGTTGAAGTTGCAATTTATAAAGAGGAAGTTACTTCATCACAAGTTAGAAACAGATTAGCAGAATTTGGAATTGACAATGTTAGTATTGATGGATTATCTTCAAATATTGATTTTGCAAAACAAGTGAATCAAATAATCGTTTCTGGTGTATTTGTAAATGAACCATTTGTAACGACTGATTATGAGTTTTTAGCTGAAAATGCTGAAGCTATTTCTGAAGGAATTAAACTTCTAGGGATAGCAGCCAATACTCCTAACTTAACAATCGTTGTTGATAAAAATATGGCAACTGATGTGTTAAATGAAGTTGGTAAAGCAATTATTGATAAAAACATTAATTTAGAATTAGCTGATACAAAAAGATTAAATGGATGGGAAAACAAATTAGTTTCTAAATTCATTGAAGGTGAAGTAAAACAAAATGTATTAGAAAATGGCGTTTTATTTACATCTGTTGGAGCAGCTAAAATGATTTATGATGCAGTTAGATTAGGACAAGCTCCTGTTAATAGACAATTAGCATTAACTGGTGATGGGCTAAAAAGTAATTGTATATACAATGTAAAGGTTGGAACATTGTTATCTGACTTAGTAGAAGATTTAGGTGGATACAACGATGTTGAACTTATGGAAGTTCATGTTGGTAGTTTCCTTACAGGTATTCAAGTAGCAACTGATGATTTTGCAATTACTAAAAATGTAGAATCTGTTAGAGTTGCTGAATATAGAAGTGTTGCTGAAGATGTATGTATTAAATGTGGAGATTGTAATGATGTTTGCCCAGCAGGGATCTTACCACAAAACATTATGGATGCAGAATTAAGAAGTGTAAATGCGAGAATCGTAGATTTAGAAACGGCTTTATGTACTGAATGTGGATTGTGTACATATGTTTGCCCTTCTAAAATTAATGTTATGGAATGGGTACGACGTGCTAAACGTCGTGTCGGATAGGTGGTTAATATGAAATTTGTAGCTAATAAACCTCCTGTAGTTCAAAACTCGCAAAGAACTTACAAAAGATCATTAAACTTACACTTCGCAATCATCGCTGTTTCAATCGCAGCAGTTATTATTAAATTTATTACAACTGCACAAGAAGGAACAACTAGTGTTGAAAACGGATTAAAAGTATTGTTAATGCTTGTTATTGGTGCGTTATTCTCAGTATTTATCGAAGTAGCATATTCTTACTTCGAAGGAACACTAGAAAAATTCAAAGTATATGGTGCTTACATAGAACCAATTAGTATAGGATTGTTAATCGCTTTATTGTTACCAACTATAACGCCGATTTACGTACTGTTACTTGCAGTGTTTGTTGGTGTTTACGCTGGTAAACTTGTATATGGTGGTTACGGATTTTATATTTTCAACCCAGCTTTAGTTGGGGTATTGTTTGCTAAGTTATCATTCGCAGATGCTTTAAAACCTAGTGCTGATTCACCACTTGTAAAATTAAACGATGTAATGACAAATGGTGGAACAATGCAATTAGATGATATTTGGCAATTACTTATTGGTAATTATGAAGCAATAGCTATTGGTTCAACTAGTGTTATCTTACTTGCAATAGTATTTATTTACTTACTGGTTACGAAAGTAATTGATATTAGAATATCTGGAACTTTCTTATTAACAGTAGTATTAATTTCAGGAATTGTTGGAATTATTACTGGTTGGGGAATACCATTTATTATCTTAAACTTAGTGTTAGGATTAACATTATTTGCTGCTACATTCTTAGTTAGTGAACCTGTGTCTAGTCCAACAAGTAGAGAAACTAAAATGATTTATGCTGTAATCGTTGGTGTTGTAATGATGATGGTAAGAATACTTGGTACAAATATTGAAGGACTATTCTTCTCTATCTTACTTGGTAATATGCTTACTCCATATCTAAATAGAACAGTTAAAAGATCAACAAAAGAAACGTTTATTAAAACTTCAATCGCATTATTTGTATTTGTAATATTTGCGGGAGTGGTTATTGGATTCATCTTGCAAAACCACCTTATTGATTTAGGAGGTGTAAGTTAATGAAACATTTAAAAGTATTATTCGCTTTATCACTTACAGTTGTAGGTCTTAGTTTAATTGTATTTGCAGTTCATGAATTTACTGAACCACAAATCCAAGCAATGAAAGACGCAAAAGCAGATGAAGCAAAATATAGAGTTCTTCCTACACTTGTAGAAGGAACAGACCAAGCATCACTTAATGCATGGTTCTCTGGAAGCTGTGCTGATGAATTAGCTGAAGGAAAAACTTGTGATAGTGAAACATATGACTTTATGGATTATGATATCGTTAAGGTTAATGTTATTGAGGGTAAAGGGTATATTTATGAAGTTACATATGGTGGATATGCTGGACCAGTTACCTATTTATTAGCTTTAGACCTTGATGGAAACATTACAGGATTTGAAGTTGTATCTGAATCAGAAACTACTGATGTAGGTGGAAAAATTAAAGTTGACGCTGTTAAGCAAGCATTCTTAGGACTTACAGTTGAAGCTTCAATGGAATTACCTTTTGATACAATATCAGGTGCGAGTGCTACAATCACATTTGCTGGTTTAAAAGCTTCGCTACAAGATGTAAAAGAATTCCATGCTGTTAACTTCCAAGGTGTTGTACTTGAAACTCCTGAAGAAAGACTAGCAAGATTAAGAGAAGAAGCTACAGTTGCAGGAGCAGTATTTGCCGATGTAACAGCTGATTACGATTTAACTGGTACAAAGATTACTAAAGTTGAAACAGTTAACGCGGACGAAGCAATGCTTTATACGTTAGAATTCCTAACAGACTTCTCATATGCAAATAACGTATTCATCGTTGGTATTGATTTGAATACCAATGAAATTATTGGATTAAGAGTATTAGAAGCTGGAGATACACTTGGTTATGGTTCAACATTTGGCGATGAAGCTTATGATGATCAATTCGAAGGTATGACTTTCCAAGATGCACTTGATGGAAACATCGATGCAATGGCAGGTACTTCAGGAGCTCCGGTAACAACTGGTGCATTAAAAGCTGCTATGGCTTCACTAATCGAATTCCATAACAATGAAGTATTAAATGTTGCTCCGGTATTAGAAGAAGCACCATTAGATAAATTACAAGCAGCATATCCTGCAGCAGCTTCATTCACATCAGTTTATGTTGATATGACACAAGATGATGGAATCTATAATATTTATGAAGCGAAAGATGCTGGAGATGTAGTAATTGGCTATGTTTACTTTGCTAAAGCAAGTGGAGCATTTGGGTCGACTCTAAAATATGTATGGAGCGTTGATTTAACTGGATTAACAGTTAACTTAAAAATCGTTTCAGGTGCTGAATCATGGGATTATGCACCAGATTATAACGGTTCTGCTGGATTCGATTTTACAACTTCAACTTGGTTAGACCAATTTGAAGGAATTCAAATAGATAGTATTTTAACATCTCCATTCGATACAGTTGCTGGAGTATCTGAAACTACTGGTGGAATGAATTCATCATTAGCGAATGTTGCAACGTATCATGTTGCTGAAAACGTAGGGGGTGCAGAATAATGGCTAGAAAAGAACAAACAATGAAAAGTATCTTTACAAATGGTATTTTAAAACAAAATCCAACATTCGTACAATTCCTTGGTATGTGTCCAACACTAGCAGTTACAAAAACTGTAAGTAGTGCACTTGGAATGGGTGCTGGGGTAATATTTGTATTAGTATTATCAAACCTTGTAATATCACTAATTAGAAACTATGTTCCTAAAGAAGTACGTATTCCAATGTTTATCGTTGTTATCGCATCACTAGTAACAATCTTAGAAATGTTTATGGAATTATACGTGAATGATTTATATGTAACGCTTGGTACATTCTTAAGCTTAATCGTAGTTAACTGTTTAATTTTAGGTCGAGCAGAAGCATTTGCTTCGAAAAACGGACCATTAAAATCAATGATGGATGGACTTGGTATGGCAATTGGATTTACACTAGGGATTACATTAATTGCATTCTTTAGAGAATTACTTGGTGCAGGAAGCATTACAATTTGGGGAGACTTATCATTACAAATCTTACCTGAAGCTTACCAAATCAGTATCTTAGTTAAATCAGCTGGTGCATTCTTAGTATTCGGAATCTTAGTTTCACAAATTAATAAGATCAAAATGAGAAATGAACTTAAGGAGGTGGCTTAATTGGAACTAATCGCAATCGCATTTGGGGCTATCTTCGTTAATAACGTTGTATTAAGTCAGTTCTACGGTTTATGTCCTTTCCTAGGTGTATCTACTAAAAAGAGTAGTGCATTGTCAATGGGTATGGCAGTTACATTTGTAATCACTTTATCAACAATGATTGCTTATGTATTATATGAATTTATATTAGTTAAATATGAATTAGAATATTTATCTACTATCGTGTTTATCTTAGTTATCGCATCATTTGTACAAATAGTTGAAATGTTCATTAAGAAATTTAGTGCTTCATTATATAGTGCATTAGGTGTTTACTTGCCTTTAATCACTACAAACTGTGCTGTACTTGGTGTAGCTATTGATGTAACAGTTAATAAAGGGAATATCTTCCCACAATATGGTATCTTTACAAATCCAACATTCTTCATGGTAACAGTGTATGCAATTGGTATTTCACTAGGTTATGCAATAGTAATCTTCCTATTCTCTGCAATAAGAGAAGAAATGGATGCTTATCCTATTAAACGTAACTGGCAAGGTATCCCAATCGCGCTTATAACAGCGTTTATCATGGCGATGATCTTCCTAGGATTCGGAGGGATGGTATAATGGCTCCTTGGTTAATTGTACTAATATTCACTTTCGTACTTAGTGTACTACTAGCATTAACTTTATCGTTCTCAGCAGTTGCACTTTATGTTGAAGAAGATCCAAGATTACAAGATGTTGTCGATATGTTGCCTAACCAGAACTGCGGATTATGCGGTAACCCAGGTTGTAAAGCAATGGCTCAATCAGTGTTAAATGGTGAATCAAGACTATCTCAGTGTAAACCTGGTAACCAGGAAATGAGAGAAGATATTAGAGACTATCTAGCAGAACATCCAGATGAATCTGGTGAGTTTGTTAAAGTCAAAATGTAATATTTAAAACACCTCCTTGGAGGTGTTTTTTTTATTTTAATCGATTAAGAATGGAGTTAAAAAAAGGATTGCCAGGTAATATGGCAATCCTTTTTTTTGTATTTGCATAAAAAAAAGAGAACTCATTTGAGTTCTCTTAAGTTTTTGTTTTAATTAGTTTCCTAATTAGTTACCCATTGCTAATTCTAAAGCAGCTTCAACAGCACCTTTAAAGTTTTCGATTCCGAAAGTTACACCAGCAACAGCATCTTGATCAGCACCAAAGTAATCATGTCCACCAGTAGTAGAAGCATCAATAACCCAGTCTGCAGACCAACCTTGTGCAGCAACAACAGCTTCACCTAATTTGTCAGCCATTTCCCACCAAGTTAATTTAGCAGTTCCATCGTCATTTAACTTAACTTCACCAGTAGCGAAATCTTTATTCATTGGATATGAATCAAAGTCTAATGAACGTTTAGCAGCAGTGATAGTTTCTTTTACACCGTCTTTTACAGCATCAACAGCATAAGGATTTCCATCAGCGTCTAATAAATCAGCATAGTTTAATGCGTCTAACCATACGTTAACGATAGCTCCAGTTGAATTAATTGTAATAGCAGCTGAATATCCACCTACCATTGCATAATGAGTACCTGGAGTATAAGGACCTTTTTTAGAAACGTCTAAGTTATAAACGTTATCACCTAATACTTTGAATTCACCAGTATAGCTACCGATTCCACCAGCGTTAATAACGTCAGTATATCCAAGTGATAATAATGCATCCATAACGAATTGTGCTCTAGTTCCAGAACCACACATTAAGATAATTGTTTTATCCATATCGAATAAGTTTTTAAGTTTAGCTTCATTTACGATATCTTCAGCAGCGAACTCCCAGTTTTTGTCAGTTCTAACTAAAATGTTTTCATACTCTAAATAGTTAAAGAATGGAATCATTTCAAATCCTTCGATATATCCAGCAGCCATTTTGTCTTCAAAGTTTCTTAAGTCAACGTATTGTACGCCTTCTCTAAATAAGAACTCATCAACTTCATTAATTTCTGCGAATTCAGCAGGAATTTCTTTCATTTCTTCTTCTTTTTCACCACATGCAGTAAGTGCAAAAGATAATGTTAATACTAATGCTAATAATAATAATTTTTTCATTGTTTCCTCCTATGATTTTTTTATTTTTTTTCTCGTATATATTATATCTCTTAATAAAAGTAATGTCAATGGTTTTCAACACCTTTAAATGACTAATTTTAGCGGTAAATGAATGTTCGTATACAAACGAAGAAGGGGTATATTTAGTTTGTGCATTAACTAGTTTAAAAAGTTTGTTTTGTTTGTTTTTCTATTCAAAATTTAAATAATGTAGTATAATATTTTTAGGTCAAGAAGGTGATAAATTTGAAAAGAAATGATATGCTCTTAATTGGAATTGTATTTTTGATTGGAGCAATTAGTTATTTTGTTATATTTTTCTTATCAAATGACAAAGTAGTAGATGATGGAGTTGCTATTGTTTATTATTATGATGATCCAATACTAGAGATTTCTCTGCAAGATGGATCTTACAATATAATAAATGATACTTTTGTTATTAATGTCGATGAAGGAAATAATAAATACATTGTTAAAGGTACAAATGGAGATGTCGAAATTGAGTATAATGAATATCGAGTGAGAGTTACTGATGAAATTTCACCCAAAAATATTTGTCAAAAGCAAAGCTGGAGTTCTTCTCCGTTAAAGCCAATTACTTGTTTGCCAAATAATATATTAATATTAGTAAAGGAAAGAGAATTTATTCCTGCTGATATTGATGGGATTTCAGGATAGTATATGGGACCTCAAATCATTATTATTTTTGAATATATAATATTCTTTGGATCACTCATCATTATTTTTAAAGCATTGAATGCCTTTGACTTATCAAGAATCTTTAAAAAAGGACAAACACTTAATATACAAATATTGTTTATTGTCTTTGCTGTGGTGTTATCTTACCTTTTCACCGGAGCAATAATGAGACTAATTACATTGATACAAGATATCTAGAACGCAGAAATGCGTTCTTTTTTAATAAAAAAAATAGACAATAAATGTCTATTCGTATTCATCATATTCTTTCAATTTTTCAATTACATAATTACCTTTAGTATAGTCTGACACCTTATTCACAAATTCATCAAAGTCACAATTCTTAATTTTTATAAAATAATTAACTTTAGAATCATATTTAGTTTCCAGCAATATGTAGTTGTCTCTAACAAATTTTTCAATGACTCCAATCAAATCAAAGGAAATAATTAATGTGATATCACTATATGGTACTAATGAAGAAAAGTCAGCAAGTAAAATAGATTCGGCAACACTTTTTGAGTAAGCACGAACTAACCCACCTGCACCAAGTTTAATCCCACCAAAGTATCTGACTGTAACAGAATATACGTTTGTAAGGTCATGTTTCTTTAGAACTTCAATCATTGGATAACCTGCAGTTTTGCTTGGTTCACCATCGTCGTTAACTTTTTGAATTTCTTGATTATTACCTATAATGTATGCACTACAAAAATGTGAGGCATTTGGATGTTCTTGTCCAATGATTGCTAAGTGGTCAATAGTTTCATCGACACTTTTAACAGGTATTAAGTAATTAATAAATTTAGATTTGTTAATTATTTGTTCATTAGTAATAATTTTCTTTATACTTTTCATGTTATCACCTGAAATTATTATATCATATTTAATATTTAAATTAAAAATATGTATATTATGGAAATATCCTTATTTATATAGTATAATTTTTTTGGTGATTATATGGAAGATTATCTAACTAAAGGTAAACAAATATTAAAACAAATTAAGAGAAATGGTTATGAAGCATATTTTGTTGGTGGTTTTGTTCGTGATAGACTACTTGGTATCGAGTCAAAAGATATCGATATCACAACAAGTGCGACTCCAGAAGAAGTGATTTCTCTTTTTAATAATGTCAAAGAAACTGGTAAAAAATTTGGTTCAGTTACAGTTCTTGCTGATGAATTTAGATTTGAAGTTACAACTTTTAGAAGTGATGGAGAATATAAAGATAATCGCAGACCAGAAACTGTATCTTTTTCTAAGAATGTTAAAGACGATATTCTAAGAAGAGATTTTACAATAAACTCATTTTTAATGGATGAAGATGAAAACATTATTGATTTATTAGATGCAAAGAGTGATTTGGAAAACAAAATAATCAGAACTATCAATAATCCTGTTGAACGTTTTAATGAAGATGCTTTAAGAATGCTTAGGGCTTTTCGTTTCGTAAGTAAACTTGGATTTGATATCGAGGAAAACACGTTACATGCAATTGCAAACTTGTCTGCATCAATTAAAGATATCGCAATTGAGAGAACGATGATTGAATTAAGTAAAACTTTTGCTGGTAAATTCCGCAACAAAGCATTAAAATATATGATTGAATCTAAAACATCAGAAAATCTTTTTGGCTTGGAAGATGGGATCAAATATATTAGTAATTTAGATGTTGAATTATATCCTTTAGAAGCATTTATTGTTTGTTTTGTAATTGGAGATATTGA
>Ga0102812_10001109_pt1 | contig 18795 bp, 15 predicted proteins | sample ColrivemetaGS713_FD_79334 | JGI IMG/M metagenome (GOLD analysis project Ga0102812, IMG submission 79334) | Estuarine microbial communities from the Columbia River estuary - Flood tide ETM metaG S.713 | ecosystem: Environmental > Aquatic > Marine > Intertidal zone > Estuary | place: USA... | reverse complement strand
TGAGTAAACCGCTGAGTTTAAATTCTAAATTTCTAAAGCATCCATAAGAATTGAATCCGTAACATCTCACTTTTGAATGTTTAAATTAAAATCCTATCATATTAGTAAATATCAAACCTAATTTCAGTTAATATTTCAATGCCAAAGTATTTTAATTGTATAAGTTACAGAATCGAAGGTAAGACTTAAAGCAAACATTTTGCTGTTTTCTTATAAAGAGATGTAAAATTACTCACATACTTAACAATATACTTGGGAATCTGACCTTTTTTATTGACTTTTGTGGGATTGAAACCTAATTTTGGCACGATTTAAACTAGCTATTTAACAAAGGCTTTATGTTCGAACAATATTTGCCCATTTTTATTTTAATTGGTGTAGCAGTAGGTCTTGCTGTTGTACTGATGATACTTTCACAAGTTTTTGGCCCTAATCGGCCTAATATTACCAAATTAGCCCCCTACGAAAGTGGGATGGATCCTATTGGTGATGCGCGAGACCGATATTCCGTTACTTTTTACATGGTAGCGATGGAATTTATCGTTTTCGATCTCGAGGTAGTTTTTCTTTACCCCTGGGCAGTTCAGTATTTGAAACTGTCTGACGGAGCGTTTTGGGCAATGATGTTTTTTATAGCAGTATTGTTCGTCGGTCTTTTCTATACCTTAAGAAAAGGCACCCTCGATTGGTCACTAACAAAAAATTAATTCTTAATCAGAACACTTTAATACATTGATATGGGTTTAGAAGCAGCATTAGGCGACGGTTATTTAACCACCCGAATTGATACTCTTGTTAACTGGGGTCGCTCAAACGCAGTATGGCCAATGCCGATGGGATTGGCATGTTGCGGAATCGAGATGATGGCATTTGCCGGACCTAAATATGATGTCTCTCGTTTTGGATCAGAAGTTTTCCGTTTTTCACCAAGACAAAGCGACTTAATGATTGTTGCAGGCTGGTGTACATTCAAAATGGCACATGCTGTTCGTAGAATTTGGGATCAGATGCCTGATCCTAAATGGTGTATTGCGATGGGAGCTTGTGCCTCAACCGGTGGAATGCACCGTAGTTACGGAGTTGTGCAAGGTGTTGATAATTTCTTACCTGTTGATGCATATGTATCAGGCTGTCCCCCTCGTCCTGATGCAGTAATTCATGCGTTAATGAATATTCAGGAAAAAATTAAAACCCAACATTCAGTTTTATTGGACGCATAAGATGAGTTTACCTGAATTCTTTCAAAACCTTACTCTTGACCTGAAAAATAAATTTTCTGCAGCAATTCAGGATATTTCTGATTATCAGGGAGATGTATTAATTACGGTTTCTTTAGATTCGATTATTAATGTACTTACATTTTTAAAAAATGAACACCGTTTTATTTATTTGTGTGACATGGTTGCTGCAGATAGATTTACTAGCGAAGACCGATTTGAAGTGATTTATAATATTATTTCATTGAAATCTCAAAAGCGTTTATTTATCAAAACTCGTTGTTCTGAAGAAAACCCTACTTTGCCAACTTCAACTTCTATTTGGCCTGCAGCTAATTGGCACGAACGCGAAGCTTTTGACATGTTTGGTATTCAATTCGAAGGACACCCTGACATGAGAAGATTATTTTTGCCGGAAGATTTCGATTATTACCCGCTTCGTAAAGAGTTTCCATTACTTGGAATTCCGGGTTCTCTTCCACTTCCATCCACAACACCTGACAGCAAGGCGTAATTATGCATCCGACAACAAAGATTGTAGAAAAAGGTCAACCGCTGTTTTTCAAAGAGCATCAAGAAAGCTTATACAAGTCGCTCGAAGATAAACACACAACTATTGAAGTTAGCGACGATGACCCGCTGAATACCAGAATGATTCTGAATATGGGACCACAACACCCTGCTACGCATGGTGTTTTGCGCGTTCTTTTAGAATTAGACGGTGAAGTGATTATGAAAAACCGACTAGATGTTGGTTACTTACATCGCGGAGTTGAAAAAATTGCAGAGAATAAAACGTATCAAGAATTCATGCCTTATACAGATCGCATGGATTATTTATCACCTTATGCAAGTAACGTAGCGTTTTGTTTAGCTGTTGAAAAACTTGCTCAAATTGAAGTGCCTGATCGTGCTCAATACATAAGAATGTTGGGTTGCGAATTAGCTCGTATTTCCTCTCATTTATTATGGCTTGGTGCTATGGTAATGGATTCTGGAGCTATTTCAATGTTTATCTGGACTTTTAGAGAACGTGAAAAACTATACGATATCTTTGATTTATTAGCTGGCCATAGATTTACTGTTTCCCATAGTCGTATTGGTGGGGTTGCAAATGACGCTTCTCCTGAAGTATTAACTATGATGAAAGATTTCGTTCAGAACTTGAAATCAGAAATCAAAGGTTGGTACAAACTTCTTAATAAAAACCGCATTTTCTTTGATAGAAACAGAGGAATTGGACCAATCACAGCTGAACGAGCTATCGAACTTGGTTTAACTGGAGCTCCACTTAGAGCAACAGGAATTGCTTATGATGTAAGAAAATTCGAGCCGTATTTAAAATACAGCGAAATGGATTTCGAGGTTCCAACTCGTCTAGAAGGTGATAACTTAGCTCGTTATTATGTAAGAATGGAAGAAATGGAACAGTCTATTCGCATAGTTGAGCAATGTTTAGAAAAAATACCTAAAGGGCCAATACGAATAGATAATGCGAAAAAAGCTTATCCATCAAAAGATGAAGTATACTTCTCTATGGAAGGCTTAATTCACGATTTTATGATGACTGATACTGGAGTTTGCCCTCCTGCTGGTGTTGAATGCTTCCATTCAATTGAAGCATCAAAAGGTGAACTTGGTTATTACATTCAAAGTGACGGAACCGGTCACCCTTGGAGATTGAAAATTAAATCTCCATCACTTGGAAATTTACAGGTTCTGGAAAATGTACTTGACGGACAAATGATTGCTGATACAGTTGTATTAATCGGTGGTCTAGATCCGGTAATGGGTGACGCAGATAAATAACATTATGACATACACATTCGATTCAGATGATCTGAAAAAGATCGATGCTATAAAAGCAAAATATCCTACTGTTCTTTCGGCTTCTATGCCTGTACTTTGGTACGCTCAAGAAAAATTCGGTCACGTTGCTGATGAAGTTCAACATCTTGTCGCTCAAACTTTAGGTTTGCCAGAATCACACATTCATGGAGTAGCAACATTTTATACCCAATATTTCAAAAAAGAAATGGGTAAATATGTACTTGATGTTTGTACCTGTTTTTCTTGTCAAGTTTGTGGTGGATACGAAATGCTCCATCATTTAGAAGATAAACTTGGTATCAAAGCTGGAGAAACAACTGCAGATGGCAAATTTAGTATTCAACAAGCTGAATGCTTAGGAGCTTGTGGTTATGCTCCAATGCTACAAATCACAAATGATGTTTATGTAAATCATCTAACTAAAGAAAAAGTTGATTCACTAATCGAAGATTTAAAACAGGATAAATTGCCTGAATTTGAATCCATTATTCCACCTCAAATGCAAAATAGTTAATCAGTATGGTGAAAGATTTTCAAAACTATAAAACCCTGATTCTACCCTCTAAAGGACATTTACGTAATGTAAGTGACTATGAAGCTACAGGTGGCTATAAAGCTCTAAAAGATGTTCTTGCAGCAAAAGAGTCTACATGGACTCGCGAAAATGTAATAAATGAAGTTAAAACTGCTGGTCTTCGTGGTCGTGGTGGTGCTGGATTTAACACTGGTTTAAAATGGTCTTTTATGCCTAAACCAGATGGCGGTAAACGTTACATTGCCGCAAACGGCGATGAATCAGAACCAGGTACATTTAAAGATCGCGTTATTTTTGAATTTAACCCGCATTTGTTCATTGAAGGTGCCATTATTGGAGCTTATGCTATTCAAGCAGATGCTGTTTATGTTTATATCCGTGGAGAATATCGATCATGGATTAATTTCATGGAAACAGCCATTGCTGACGCTTATAAAGCTGGTTACTTAGGTAAAAACATTTTAGGTTCTGGTGTGAACATCGATATGTATGTTCACTCTGGTGCTGGTGCTTATATTTGTGGAGAAGAATCTTCATTAATGGAGTCACTTGAAGGAAAACGTGGTTATCCACGTGTTAAACCTCCATTCCCAGCTCAGCGTGGATTATGGGGTCGTCCTACTACGATTAACAATATTGAGTCTTTAGCGAATGTTCCATTAATTCTAAATATGGGTTCTGCTAATTATGCTGCAATGGGTGCAAAAACTCATCCAGGCCCAGTTCTTTATGGTATTTCTGGACATGTTAATCGTCCTGGCGTTTATGAATATCCTACTGGCATGCTCATTACAGATTTAATTTATAATGTAGCAGGTGGTATTCGTAACGGAAAAAAATTAAAAGCTCTTGTTCCTGGTGGATCATCAACTCCAATTTTACGTGCTGATCAAATTGATGGCGTTTCAATGGATGCCGATTCGTTGAGAACAGCAGGTTCTATGATGGGTACTGCAGGAATGGCAATCTTAGACGAAGACACCGATATCGTTGATTTCCTCTATAGAATTACACACTTCTACCATCACGAATCTTGTGGACAATGTACTCCTTGTCGCGAAGGAACCGGTTGGTTAGAAAAACTCCTTCATAAAATTAAAACTGGCGAAGGTGAGCTCAGAGATTTAGATCTATTACTTGATCTTACTTCTCAAATGGAAGGTCGCACCGTATGTGCCCTTGCAGATGCCGCAGCTTGGCCGGTTCGTTATACCGTAACACGCTTCAGAGACGAATTTGAAGCACGTTGTAAAAAATCAGTATTTGCATTCGCCTAAGGATTAAGCTATGCCTGAAATTATAATTGATGATCAGAAATTTACGTACGATAAACCTGGAAAAGTTCTTCAGTTTATCCTTGATCAGGGTTTAGATTTACCCTTTTTCTGTTATCACCCAAGTTTATCTATTCCCGCTAACTGCCGTCAATGTTTAGTTGAAATCGGAACACCCGTTTTTGACCGCGCAACGAACAGTTTCAAAGTTGATGAAAACGGAAACAAAGTTGTTCAATTTTTCCCAAAATTGATGACTTCCTGTTCTCAAGACATTAGCGATGGAATGGTTGTTAAAACACACGCGACTTCTGAAAAAGTTCGCCGTGCTCAAAAAGACACTCTTGAATTTATTCTAGTAAACCATCCACTTGACTGCCCAATTTGTGATCAGGCTGGTGAATGTCCACTACAAATTCAAACCTACAAATACGGTCCTGAAGGCTCACGTTTTGAATTCAAAAAAGTTCATAAGCCTAAGCGAATTCAACTTGGACCTCGTGTAGTTTTAGACGCAGAACGTTGTATCAACTGTACTCGTTGTGTGCGCTTTAGTGAAGAAATTTCAAAAACGAATCAGTTAACCATTACTGCTCGTGGTGATAAAAATTACCCAACTACAGCTCCAGGAAGAACGTTTGATGATGCTTATTCATTAAACACTGTTGACTTATGCCCTGTAGGTGCTCTAACTCAATCTGATTTCCGTTTCAAAGCTCGTGTTTGGGAAATGAATCAAACTCCAAGTATTGATGTTACCAACGGAAAAGGAACAAACGTTGATTTATGGGTTCGTGATAATCTAGTATTACGTGTCACTCCTCGATTTAATCCAAGCGTTAATGATTATTGGATGCCAGATTCAGGTCGTGAAGCTTATCGTTTATTTAACGAAAACAGAATTTCAAGACCAGAGATAAAACTTGATACCGAGTTAATCAAAACTTCATGGAATAATGCTAAAGAAACATTAGCAGAAATTTTAGAAGCTCATTCACCTAAAGATGTCTTTGTATTAGGAAGTGGTTATGCTTCAGTTGAAGAAAATTTCGCTTTCAAAACATTTTTTGCTAATGCTGGAATTACAAACAGTGCCTTTGTTCCTCATGTCATTTCTGGCAGTGGTGATGGATTTTTATTAACTGATGACCAAGCTCCAAATGCTAAAGGTTGTGAATTAGTAGGATTAGAATCTTTATCTGAAAAATCCCTTTCAAGTTCAATCAAAAAAGCAACAGTAATTGTTGTTTTAAGTGAAGATATTATTGGACGAGGCTTAGTATCAAGTGCTGATTTAGAAGGAAAAACACTTGTTTACTTTGGCACAAATAAAACTGAAACTGCTAAAGCTGCCCAGTTAATAATTCCCGTAACGTGCATTGCTGAACATGCAGCAAGTTATGTAAATGCAGAGGGTAGAATCCAGCGCTCTATGCCTGCTAAAGAAACGATGTATACCAATCGCTCTTTACATCCAGAAATGAATGCAGGTCGTTTAGATCGCTTTGGAACCAAATTCGACAACTGGAGATCAGACAATAATCGTGTTGATGCTTATCCAGTTTGGGAATTCCTAAGTCAATTAGCGCCTAGACTTAATCAGTCTGTAAACTGGTCTGATTCATCTAACCTTTTTGATGAAATCGCTTCAATTATCCCAGCTTTTGACGGGATAACTTACGATCGTATGGATTTAGAAAAAGGTGTTGTTATTCAAGCAGCTGAAACTGAAGCAAAAACCATTTAATCTCAGTCAATGGAACCATTTACACTTCAACTTATTGTATTAGGCACATCGTTATTTATGTTGCTTAACTCAGCTGCAATAGCCGTTTATGCGGAGCGTAAAATTGCAGCTTTTATTCAAAATCGTGTTGGTCCAAATCGTGTTGGTCCACTTGGTTTATTGCAACCTATTGCCGATGTATTAAAGCTTATTTTAAAAGAGGATGTTATTCCTACTAAAGCGAATAAGTTTTTACACACACTTGCTCCAATTATTCCAGTTTCTACAGCTTTATTAACTGTTGCTGTTATACCATTTGGAGAAGGTTTACATGTAACAAGTATCAATGTTGGCGTTCTTTATTTATTAGCAGTTTCTTCGCTTTCTGTTTATGGGGTAACCTTAGCAGGATGGAGTTCGAATAGTAAATATTCGCTTCTTGGCGGTTTACGTGCTGCAGCTCAAATGATTAGTTATGAATTACCAATGGGACTTGCAGTTGCAAGTTGTGTTCTTCTAGCTAGCTCACTAAATGTTGTTGACATTGTGGATGACCAAAGTATGTGGTGGTATGTATTTTTAAATCCAGTTGGGTTTATCATTTTTGTTATCGCTTCTTTTGCAGAAACAAACAGAACTCCTTTTGACTTGGTAGAAGCTGAGCAAGAACTAGTTGGTGGATTCCACACGGAATATTCTTCAATGAAATTTGGAATGTTCTTTCTTGCCGAATATATGCACGTTGTAATCGCATCTATGTTAATTTCAACATTCTTTTTTGGTGGATACCACTTACCATTTGCTGATGCTTGGTTACCAGAGTTAAATTCAACTGTAAAAATGATCCTTGATTTAGGAGTATTTTTAGGTAAAACTTCATTTTGGTTATTTGTATTTATTTGGGTGCGTTGGACAATCCCTCGTTTCAAATACAATCAATTAATGCATTTAGGTTGGCATAATTTATTGCCGATTTCCATTATAAACTTTACCGTAATTGCAATCATTCTTAAAGTATTGAACTAAACAAAAAGGCTGTCAAACGACAGCCTTTTTTGTTTCTTGTGTAGGTTCAAAACTAAATAATTATTTCCCTTTTCCTTCTGCTTTCCAGGTTTTGAATAATTCAATTTCTTGTTCAGATAAGGGTTGTTTTTTACTTTCATAAGGCATAAAGTGCTCATCTGAGGGGTCTAAGCTAACCATTTTAATAATCTGAGAAACAGAGCCACTTACGGCTTCATAAGTATCTAAATGCTTTTTACGACCTTTTTCTGGAAAATGACAAGGGCTACAACTTCTCATCATAATTGGTTTAATATCTGTTTCATAAGAAACTGTTTGAGCCATTGGCTTTTCTGAATCTGAGCTTGTTTTTTCGGTGGACTTGCAGCCAATTAGTCCTAAAAGACTAAAGGTGAATAAGAATAGCGTTGAATTTCTTTTCATAAATACATTGAAGTCGGTTAAGGGATTGATTGCAATATAATACTTATTGAGTTTTTTTAAAATTTTCTAATTGAGATATCGAGATTAGAAAAAATCATAAGCATATTTGTTTGCGCAGAATCTCAAAAGTCGAACTTTTTGGTTTAGTCTTTTTCAATAAATCAGGAATCGCCGATTATTTTGCTAAAATAAACTTCTCAAAGAAAATTAAAATCTTGATTCTTCCTATCGATTCAAACCTTTGATAAATAAAGAAATAAAGCGCATTTTTCTCATTTATCATTTCTCATTTCTAGAATTGCTCTGTCTTGCCACTTACTAAACAATACTATTGCAATAACAGAACCTATAAATGCCAATAACATATCTGATTGAGTGTCCCAAATGTAACCCTGCGTTCCTAAAAATGCATCCGCAGACTCCCCTACTCCAAGCGCAGCAAACCATTCAATAATTTCATAAATCGCTGAAATAAACATGGTTATACTCATTAATACAAAAGGCATCCACTTTTCTTTATTGAACACTTCTAGTTTTATAAAAAGTTCTCTTGCAACTAAAGTTGGCCCAAAACCCTGCATTAGATGACCCAATTTGTCATAATTATTTCTATCCTGATTTAAGAGTTCTTTAAGATACTCAAACAAGGGGTTTTCAGCATAAGTGTATTTTCCACCTGCGAATAAAATGATGCAATGAAATAGAATGACGGCATAGGTAAAGTTGGAAAAATGAAACTTCTTATAGGTTACACTTAGAACAACAAACCCAATTATGGCTGGAATAACTTCTAAAAACCACGTGAAATAATCTTTTGGATGAATTACTGACCAAATTAGAATAACAAAGAAAATCACTATGTATGATTTTTTCAGATTTGAAAGCATAAGATTTTAATTTATAGTTTTCAGATTTTCAAAATTGTATTAAACTTAATTTAAGTAATAAACATAGAATTGAATTTATGTATTAATAGTAATCACTTAAACTCCCCATTTAAGTGACCTTACACAAGCTATTAATATAAAATCCATTCTCAGATTCCTGTAAGTAATTCGACTTATAAATAAATTAGGCATAATGCCTAATTTCAGAATCATTAGAACATATACTTATTTTAGGCTTATCTAATTTTTAATTGAACTTAAATAGAAATTTGAAATCCTTTTTTGATCAATCTTAAATCAAATTATTCCTTATTTATCTCTGTTGAAAATTGAGCAATTAGAACCATCGCAAAAGCACAAACTGACATTGCCATAAAACCATGTTTAATGCTACTAGTTTCTGAAATAAAACCAATCAAAATTGGAGCAATGATATAACCGATGTAACTCATTGTTGCAACCGAGGCTATTGCCATTGAATTAATTTTCCCTGCAATAAGAAAAATTAAAGGAAAGACTACAGAGATTCCCAAACCTGCAATAATAAATCCAAAAGAAACTAACCACACATTGGCATGAAGAACTGACAATAATAAACCGACAGCTCCCATTATCAAACCCATTTTTAAGGTAAGTTTTAGACCTATTTTCTTTCTAATATGATCACCCAAAAACCTGCCAATTAACATGGCACCTGAATAAAAAGTATAGCCGATAGATATTATTGTTGTGTTATTTGTAAGATCAGTTTCATAGTACAATGGAATCCAATTTCCAATTGAACCTTCAATTATTGCACCAAGGAACAAAATTACTCCTACCCAAATCAATGATCCTTTGGGTAGTGTAAACTGCTTTTTCTCAAGATTATTTACTTTCAGATCAGACTGTCTAATTTCATTATACGTAAAGTAGAGTATTATCAATAATAAAAACGTAATAAGAGAATAATGAATTATAACTGGGGTTTTAAGCCAAATAAAGAATGATCCTAGAAAAGCAGCACCAAAATTACCAACATTAAACCATGCATGTAATGAAGTAATTATTGGTTTTTCAAATTGCTTTTCATACTCTGCCCCTAGTGAGTTTATTGAAATATCAAAAGAGCCGAAAAAGCCTGCAATTAGTACAAACAGAATGAGTAAGCCAAACCAATTTACTGTAAGGGAATACAATGGAAGGGTAATTATGATTATAAAGCCACTTATAATTGCCGTTTTAATAGCTCCATATTTATGCAATAACAAAGCTGTAACTGGAAAAAACAAAGCTTGGGAAATTCCTCTAGCAAATAGAATCCAACTAAAGGTTAGAACCGTTAAACTTAATTGCATCGTCAAATCAGGAATTCTGGAAACCCAGGACCCAATAATAATTCCAACAATTACAAATAGGCTTTTTAAGGCTATAGGTAAAAAACTTGAATTTCTTTGAATCATACTTGTTTTCTTAATTCCTGTCTATTTGCAATAATGGTAAATGACTACTACGACATTTAAATTTTAAATTTCCGTAGAAAAGTACCAATACTCATCTTGAAAATTATTATTTTATAAGGTAAAAAATTAACTCTATTATCAAAATATTTTTTTTGATAATACAATAAGTTAAGCACATAGAACTATTCTAACTTTTTTCGTCAACCTTTTAAGGACCAAATTGGCAAGTAAATATTACATATTATGAAAGTTACCCTACAAGATATTTCAAAAGATACTGGCTTATCTGTAACAACTGTTTCAAGAGCATTAAGAGGTGATACAAGTATTACATCTGAAAATGAAATCTTAATATTAGAAGCGGCCCAACGACTTGGTTACCCGATAATTCAACGAAAAACTCCCATTAGTTTACGTTCTGAAATTTACATTGCTTTGCTTGTAGAAATATTAGATGGTGAGTTTTATGCTGCACTTTTAAAAGGTTTTAAAACACTTGAGCAACACAAAAATGTTCGTATTCTCATTTGTAACACACTGAATATGAATAAATCAACTACTGATTTATTATTTGAATTAAAACGAAATCATTTTTCGGCTGCTATCTTGTTCTTACCTGAGTTATCTCATGCTGAATACAAAAATATTGTTAAAAATGCTCCTAAGGATTTCCCTATAATATCTATAGCTCCAATTCCAAATCCAATAATGGACACAATTAGTTTTGATTCTTATGGAGGCGGATATTTAGTTGCAGAGCATTTTAACCAAAGAGGGTATAAAGATTTAGGGATTATTAAAGGATCAAACAAAGCTATTGAATCCCAAATCAGAGCAAATGGCTTTACCAATTATATCGATTCTCAATCTGATTTAAATTTAGTTTGGACTTATCAGGGAGACTATACTCCTGTTTCTGGTATCAATGCTTACGATGCCTATAAGAATGCAGAAATTAAACCAAGAGCAGTATTTGTAGCAAATGATGTTATGGCACTTAGTTTTATATCTGCCGCAACAGAAGATAATTTAAGAATACCAGAGGATTTAGCGATTGTCGGTTTTGACGACATACAGATGGCGAAATTCAATCACCCTAAACTGTCTACTATTTATGCAGATTTCGGCCACATGGCAGAAAATTCAGTAACCCATATTCTAGAAGAACTGGCAAAACCTTCAAAACACATGGGCTATACCAGTTTAATTCCAGTAAAACTAAATATTAGAGAAAGCTCCTAAGTCATTTCTTAAACAAAGTATTACTTATCCGAAAAGCGAAAAAGTCATAGATAAAATGTTATCTATGACTTTTTGTATTAAAACTGACTAGTTTTTCTGATAAACCCTTACGTAATCCACTTGCATATTTTGTGGAAATACAGATTCATCAACACCTTGAGCTCCACCCCAAGCACCGCCAACAGCAATGTTTAGAATTAAGTGAAAGCGTTTATCAAACGGCCATTCATTTGAATTTTTTCGTGTATTTTGAAAACTAAAATAGAGTCGGTTATTGATTAAAAAATCAATCTTTTGTTCATCCCACTCTATGGAATACACAAGGAATTCATCACTAGCCATTGGCGCCATAATACTACCACCTTTTTGAGTTCCTAAAGTGTGATTAAAGGCACCGGTATGAACAGTTCCATGAATGTTACCATGATCGTAACCAACGTGTTCCATAATATCAATTTCACCAGATTTGGGCCAATTACCATACTCCCAATCGGTTGGTAGCATCCAAATAGCTGGCCAAGTGCCTCTACCTCTTGGTAATTTTGCACTCACATCTATTCTACCATATAACCAATCGCCTTTATCACGCGTTACCATTCTTGCAGAAACAAATTCTTTTTCTTGACCACGAATTATTTGCATGGCAGTAATTGTTAATACTCCATTATCAACTGATGCCGTTTCTTTGGTATCTGCCAAATAATTTTGTAATTCCTGATTTCCCCAACCACTCTTACCCGTATCATAATTCCATTTGGAATTATCTGGCAAACCAGAATAATCAAACTCATCATTCCAAACTAAAGTATATCCATCTGGAACAGGGATCTCATCTTCTTCTTTAGAACTTGATTCTGTACACGATAGATTTACGTAAATAAATATTATTAATAATGAGTATAAATTTACTTTCATATAAATATCCTAATTAGCTGATTTTGCTTTTTTTACAATCCTTTAATTTAAATATTTCTGCTAACATAAATACTGATTACTTTCTTATTGAGATATTTTTTATCAAAAAAGTATACTTTCGATTTTAGAAACATGAATTTCAGTCGGACAAAAACTATGATTTCGCCAATTTGCAATATTCCAATTTGATTTGATTTGATTTGCTTTAGTATAATTGAATCAGCATTACTTATTTAAAAATTCTTGTTTCAGTGCCTTAAGATTGGCTTCATACATTGTGAACATTCTTTAAATAAACCGATTGTAATACACATTCAGCTTTCGACTCTCATTCCAACATCTAAAACTGTAGTGCAAAATGCACGTTTATCAATATTGAGAGCCCAAACACATTTGCAAAAATAAATTAATCAGCAATGAGCATAAAACTTTAATTATAAAAGCTACACCCTTTTAAATATTGTAGCTTTTATAGATTTACTATTTGTTGCTTAGTCGCCTGAAGGAATTAAAGCTTTCCAAAGACCAATGTGTATTTGTTTCGTTGACTTGTTATAGATTCCAAATCCACTAGCCCATTCCCAGTAAGCAAAACTAAACCCTAAATCGATCGATTTTTTTGCAACGTATTTGGTCCAGGCGACTCTTGATTCATCAGGTGCTTTAGAATAGGCACCAAATTCACCGATATAAATGGGGACATTATTTTGTTGAGACCACGCCAAGATTTGTTCAAAATGCGTATCAATTTCTTCTTTCTGAGATTTGGTTTCAGTCCAAGTTGTTCCTAGCCATTGGCCTGCTCCTTCAACCCATTCTGCTCCTTGATGTGTAAAATGAAAAGGCTCATAATAATGAGGTGTAACAATAATATTGCTATCACTCGGCAACTGTAACACATTCAGACCAGAAAGACCTCCATAATTCGCCAAACCAATAATCAAAGTTCTTTGAGGGTTATCTTTTCTTACAATTTGAATCAAATCTGGAATCATCGAGTTCCAAATTTCTGCGGATAAGTTTCCATGTGGCTCGTTTAATATTTCAAAAACAACTGTATTTGGATAATCTTTGAAGACTGTAGCCACTTGAGTCCAAAGTTGTTTAAAACGAGCAAACTCAGCTACTGGATTTTCATACAATTCTTCATAATGATGAAAATTAATGACAACTAATAAATTTTGTTCCACTGCTTTATTAACAACATGCTTTACTCTTGTTATAAATTCTTGACTTACACTATTTGGATTCGAGGTTTCAGTATTTGAAGACCATCTGATTGGAATTCTTACATGATTGAATCCAAGTTCTTTAACTTGATCAAACCAAGAATCCTCAATCACAACTCCCCATTCTCCTTCTTTTGGAGCTTCAAGTGCATTTCCAAAATTGATTCCTCTTCCTAACATCTGATTAATTTCTACCGATGTATAAATTTTCTCATCATTGGTTGTACTTTTTGTTGCGTTTTCTGAACAACTAAAAAAAGCCGAAAACAAGACCAGATTTATAATAAATAACTTAATCATATCACTCCTTACTTTAGTATTAACTCAATTTTGATGGTTTAATTTAACTTATTTGGTTAATCATGAATATTATATAAACTACTAGTACTATTCTCAACTAATTGATGATTCATGTTTTAATTCACCTTCATTCCACCTTTTTAGCATCAAAAGATTTAACCTTATCTGAATTTGCGCCAATCATAAAGATGAATTTAACAGATTAGGTTTAAAAGCATTATCTCCACTGTAATACTAAAGGTATTTTTATCTAGGGTAAAGAATACCTCTTCAGCTTCTTTTTTTTAATAAACATTTTTGAAACCTTTCACTTCTTTTATAGGTCGAATTGAAATAATTCAGTGCCTTTACATTTTCGAATAGTAAGAATTGTGTTTTAAAATAAAAAAAAATAATTCCTTAGAAAAGTTTTTTTTACAACAAAAAAACACCCTAAATAACTCAAAATGACATATACAATCGCTTAAATTAGGCTTTTAAACAATTTTAAATTAAAATATAAAGATAAAACCATCTGCTTATGCTAAAAGCCAAGTTTCACAACTTGTGATAATTTATTTTTTCTTGCAATATATTTTTTCATTCTTTAAATTATCCATGCCTTTACTCATGAGGTAAATCAAAAACGCAATTTAAATGATTAGGAAAAATATGAAGTCAATAATGGTTACTACTATGAAAGCAGCTATAGCCTTGCTTTGTGTTGGTTCAACACTAGTTCCAAGAGCAACTATTGCTCAAAACACAAAATTGGAAAAAGAGTTTATCTTTTTTGTTGATGGAGTTAATGTTCAGGTGCCTGAAGTAGCAGGTGGTACTGTAGTTAATGATCCAATAAATGCAGAAAGTGGAAATAAAGTACTTCGCTATGGCGGTGGTTCTTGGGCTGAAAATGGTTTTGTTTGGCCAACGGCACAAGGGGGAGTTGATTTATCCGATTTTACCTCTGCTGAATATGGCGGATCAGACACCTTATTTTTAAAAATATTGGTTGACCCAATTAATCAAAATAGAGATCTAAAACTTACTTTTTTTGACAAAGGAATTGTTGGACCAATTGAATCTGCTGATTTACGTTTCCGCATGAACTTTTCAGTTCCAGCTTGGTCAAGAGATGGAAAATGGCACGATCTTGTAATTCCACTTCCACCATCTACATCAGCTGCCCTTGATTCAGCTAAAGCAGGTAAAAAAGTTGACGGAACTGATTTAGGAATTGTAGTTGATACCTTAATGCAGTATTGGACTTATGGTGGCGCATGGGGCTCTGGAGCTGGCGTTTGGGGCTCATCAGAAGCGAATTGGAAAGAATGGGAATGGAACGCAGCAGAGATGATCGGCTTCCATTACGACTGGAGTGGTGAGACAGGTCCTGTTTATATTGATGATTTCTACATTGGTGGCAAATCAACAGACTTGGAAGCAGCTTCTTCAACTCCACAAGCTGTTGGGGCTGTAAGCATTCAAAATGCAAATAAAATAAATACTTTAAGTTGGACAGCAAATGAAGACGCTAATGGTTATCAGGTATACTATAGTAACAAACCTTTTACCAGTGTTTCTGATCCAGAAGTTGTTATTGTTGGTAGAGTAACCAATGGTGTAACCACAATTGGGCACAAACCACTTGCGCCTCACCCAAATCTTGCTACTACTGCTACGAGCTATTATGCGGTAACATCATTAAGTAATTTTGGAAAAGAAAATTCAAGCATCGACGCATCTTATAAATCAATAACAGGTGGAGTTACTTCAACTGCATGGATTCAAGAAGTTGATGAAGAAACAGCATTTGAAATCTTAGACAATATTGACGCAGGCATAGTTACCATGTCAAACTTCCCTGAAGGACTCATTCCATTCGAAGTTAATCCTTCTTCTTTGTCAACTGCTGGAAATACAATAGGTGGAGCAGATGATTTAACTTCTAAAGCATGGGTTGTGTATTTTGAAGTACTTGGAACAGGAACCTTCTTGGTTTATTATACAGAAATAATTGATGATGCAAGACAATTTGCACTTGTTGGCAATGGAAGTGGAGCATGGAATTACGACAGTATCGAAATAGGTTTTAGTGGATATCCAGTTGAATCATTCCTAGTTGGTTCTTCTCATGATGCTGTACAAAGAGGTGCAGAACCTGATTATCAATTCCGCGTTGGAAAATTTGCAGATCAAGAAGATGGATTTGTTTTTGAATCATGGAGATTTAACGATCTCGTTCCAAATTCTCAGTGTCTTGTTGATTCCTTGTACGATGCGAATAACAATGTTATTGGATACAAATTAATTGCTGCAATTAATATCGAACAACTACAAGGTGGAACAGAAAGCGATGTTTTTATTGATTTACCAAATGACTCAGAAATGAAGCTTTATCCATTCCTAACTTCTGTTAATGATGCTGATGGAAATGGTAGAGAAATTCAGTTAAACTGGTCTTACAAAGCCAATACAGCTGATGTTTGGTATAACACTCCAAAAATGTTACCATCCGTAGCATTCGCAGGAAAAGGCATAGTTGTGTCGAACGAACCAGAGGATCAAAATCAATTTGCTGCTTCATTTGAGCTAAGCCAAAACTATCCAAATCCATTTAACCCAAGCACAAAAATTGATTTTACTCTAACAAGTCAATCGAATGTGACTTTAGAAGTATTTAATGTTTAGGACAAAAAGTTGCTACTCTAGCCAATGGAGTAATGAGCGCTGGAAAACACAGCGTTAACTTTGATGCGACTTCATTTGCATCAGGCATGTACTTGTACAAAATTACTGCTGGTTCCTTTGTTAGCTCTAAAAAAATGATGCTTATAAAATAAATTGCTTAACACATATACATATTATTGAGGGGTGGCAACACCCCTTTTTTTGTCGAAAGAAAATGATTAGTAACATATTTTGCCAAGATCTACAGTTATCAATTAATACAAAAAACCTTTTTACATAAATAAAATTTCACAACATAGCACAAATTCATCTCAGATATTAAATACATCCAGCATAATAATCAAATAAAACCCACATTGTACATATACTCTAATGAGTTACTATATGTAATTATTTTAAAATAACTTATAGTAAAATAATACTCTTTAATAAAATTGTATTTATGACCTAATTTAATGTATCATTCTGAAATATTTATTCTTTATTAATAATAATTATTTTTTTCATTTTCAATAATATTTTCACTAAATTCCTAACAATTGATTAATGCTACTAAACTATTAAGCAGTCTTCTATTGGTTTTAACATTAAAGTAGCATTATCAGCATGATTGATATCTTTGTTTTCAAGCCTACACTAATAAAACGGAATTATTTATGAACTCACTACGCTGCTTTTTACTACTTATGATTATGACTAGTTTCTACAACTGCGAAAGAAAAGCTACATCTTCTATGAAAGACAAGTCACCCGAAATATCATCTGAAAAAATTGAAGCCTTGCTTACTCAAATGACTCTCAAAGAAAAATTAAGCCTTATTCATGCTAGTTCTTCATTTACTTCTGGTGGAATTCCGAGATTAAATATTCCTGAAATATCTATGTCAGATGGACCACACGGAGTTAGGTATGAACACGGAAGAGGTTGGTCAAGACTTGAAAATGCAGATGATCAGGCAACTTATTTGCCAACAGGGATTACTCTTGCTTCAACTTGGAACAAGTCATTGGGTTTACAATACGGTCGAGTATTGGGTAGTGAAGCCAAAGAAAGGAACAAGAATATTATTCTTGGCCCTGGTATAAACATTATCAGAAGCCCGCTTAACGGCAGAAATTTTGAATATTTGAGTGAAGACCCTTACTTAACTGCTCAAATGGCAATCGGTTATGTAAATGGTGTTCAAGAACATGGTGTTGCTGCTTGTGCTAAACATTTTGTAGCAAACAATCAGGAAACCAATCGTTCCAACGTGGATGCATTGGTAAGCAATCGTGCTTTGCATGAAATTTATTTACCTGCGTTTAAAACAGTGGTTCAGGATGCACATGTTTGGAGCATTATGGGCTCTTATAATAAAGTGAATGGACAATTTGCAACACATCATGAGTATCTAGTTAATTCTATTTTGAAAAATGATTGGGGCTTTGATGGAGTTCTTATTAGCGATTGGGCTTCGGTTAAAGACACCAAAGAAGCTTTATTGTATGGAACTGATATTGAAATGGGAACCGAACTTGTTAAATCGTTTAACAATCCTGATTATGATGGATTCTATCTGGCTAATCCCGCAGAAAAAATGATTGAAAGTGGCGAAGTTGAAGAATCAGTAGTTGATGACAAAGTGAGAAGAATTTTAAAATTAATGATGAGAAGTACTGTATTAACTGATTATGGCCAAGGTGAACGTAATACAGAAGAACATCAAAAAACTGCTCTTCAAGTAGCACAAGAAGGAATTATTCTTTTAAAGAATGAACAGATTCTTCCCATCATATCTGCAGAAAAAAAGACGATTGCAGTTATTGGTCATAATGCCATTCGAAAATTTGCTAGTCGTGGCGGGAGCTCTCAAGTTAATGCTCTATATGAAATTAGCGCTTTAGAAGGCATTCAAAAAATTGCGGGAGATAAGTATGAAATCGTTTTCTCTGAAGGATATGAACCCTATTTTGATGAAAATGATTTCAGAAAAGAAAATGTACAAACAGCGGCTCGGACAAAAGTAAACAATGTTAAAGTTGCTGCATCACAAAAGTCTAACCAAAAACTGATTCAAGATGCAGTTGCAATTGCTA
>Ga0102812_10001108_pt1 | contig 18802 bp, 17 predicted proteins | sample ColrivemetaGS713_FD_79334 | JGI IMG/M metagenome (GOLD analysis project Ga0102812, IMG submission 79334) | Estuarine microbial communities from the Columbia River estuary - Flood tide ETM metaG S.713 | ecosystem: Environmental > Aquatic > Marine > Intertidal zone > Estuary | place: USA... | reverse complement strand
TACCGAGGCAAAGATTCGTCGCTGGACCATTGCGCCGGTGCCGGTACAGGCTACCCTGCGCCAGGCTATGGATATTATTCGCGCGCGCACCGTGGAAGCCGTGTGCGTCTACGAGCGCAGTCGCAATACCGGTAAACAGATATTGCACGGGGTGATCACCCGCGAAAGTATCGAGAAATTTTCGTTGTCCCGATTGTGACAACAAACAGATAAGGACAAACCATGCTCTGGCTGAAGGCGTTTCACATTATATTTATTGTCTGTTGGTTTGCCGGCCTGTTCTACCTGCCGCGCATATTTGTCTACTATGCCGCCAGCGACAACAGTGAGACACGCGCCCAATTGGCAGTCATGTCACGCCGCTTGTACCGCTTTGTGACACCCTTCATGATTATCGCCATCGCCCTGGGTTTCAGCATGATTGCAATGAACCCGGACTACTACCTGCAGGCCAGGTGGATGTGGCTGAAGCTGGCAGGCGTGGCCTTCCTGTTTGTCTATCACCTGCAATGCGGACGCTATGTGCACGCCATCAACGAGAATACCGATCACCACGGCCACGTGTTCTACCGCTTCTTCAATGAGGTGCCGGTGCTCTTTTTGTTTGGCATAGTGCTGCTGGCCGTACTCAAGCCTTTTTGATCGCAACTGGATATTCCCCTCGCCAGCCCCGATAATTTGCCTCCAGCCCAAGGACAGGACCAACATGAGCTCTTCAGAACAGCTGTTTGAACGCGCCCTCCGCCATATACCCGGCGGCGTCAATTCTCCCGTGCGGGCCTTCAAGGCCGTGGGCGGCACCCCGGTATTCATCGACCGCAGCGAAGGCGCCTACGTTTTTGACTGTGAGGGCAAGCGCTATATCGATTACGTGCTGTCCTGGGGGCCAATGATTATGGGCCACAACCATCCAGAGGTGCGCGAGGCAGTGGTCCGCCAGAGTGAAAAAGGCCTCAGTTTCGGCGCACCCACCGAACTGGAGATACAGCTGGCTGACAGGCTGTGCGAGATCATGCCCGGCATGGACATGGTGCGCATGGTCAACTCCGGCACCGAAGCCACCATGAGCGCCATTCGCCTGGCCAGGGGTTATACCGGCCGCGACACCATTGTGAAATTCGAGGGCTGCTACCACGGCCACTCCGACTCCCTGCTGGTGAAGGCCGGCTCAGGCGCCCTGACCCTGGGGGTTCCCAGTTCACCGGGTGTGCCGGCAGTACTGGCGGACCTCACCATGACCCTGACCTACAACGACCCCGAGGGTGTGCGCGCGGCATTTGCCGAATACGGCGAGCGCATCGCCTGTGTGATCCTGGAGCCGGTTGCCGGCAATATGAATTGTATTCCGCCTAACCCCGGCTTCCTCGAGACCCTGCGGGAAGTCTGTACCGCCAGCGGCGCGGTGCTGATCATGGACGAGGTGATGACCGGTTTTCGCTTCGGCTTGCAGGGTGCCCAGGGCTTTTACGGGGTCGAGGCAGATCTCACCACCCTGGGCAAGGTCATCGGCGGCGGCATGCCGGTGGGCGCCTTCGGCGGCAAGCGCGAGATCATGGAACAGATCGCCCCGCTGGGTCCGGTGTACCAGGCCGGCACCCTGTCCGGCAACCCGATTGCCATGGCCGCTGGCCTGGCCACCCTGGGTATTATTTCCCGCCCCGGCTTTTATGAGCCCCTGTTCGAACACACCAGGCAATTGTGTGAGGGCTTGCGCGCAGCTGCTTCCACTGCGGGCGTGCCCTTTACCACCAATCACGCCGGTACCATGTTTGGTGGCTTTTTCACCGGTGAGCAGAACATTAGCAATTACCAGCAGGTGATGGCCTGCGACACCGCTGCCTTCAATCGCTTCTTCCATCTCATGCTGGAGCAAGGGGTTTACCTGGCACCCGCCTCCTATGAGGCCGGATTCATGTCCAGCGCCCACACAGACAGCGACATCGCCGCCACCATCCACGCCGCCAGCGTGGCCTTTGCCGGGCTTTAAGCGAGGAACAGACCATGACATTTACATCCCAGCGCGGCCCCTTCCCCCAGACCCGTATGCGCCGCCTGCGTGCCAACGAATTCTCCCGCCGGCTGGTCAGTGAAAACAAGCTCGGCCCGGCAGACCTGATTTACCCGGTGTTTGTGCTCGAGGGCAAGGGCGAACGCGAGGTGATAGCCTCTATGCCCGGCATCGAACGCCTGAGCATCGACTTGCTGGTGAAGCAGGCCAGGGAAGCTCAACAGCTCGGCATACCTGCACTGGCACTGTTTCCTGTGGTAGCGGCGCCTGGTAAATCGCTGCTGGCTGAAGAGGCGTATAACAGCGATGGCCTGGTGCAGCGCGCGGTCCGCGCACTTAAAGACGCCTGCCCGGAGCTTGGGGTCATCACCGACGTGGCACTGGATCCTTTTACCACCCACGGCCAGGACGGCATCATCGATGACTCCGGGTACGTGCTCAACGATGTCACAACTGAAATCCTGGTGCGCCAGGCCCTGTCCCACGCCGAGGCCGGCGCCGATGTAGTGGCCCCGTCCGACATGATGGACGGGCGTATAGGTGCTATCCGCGCACAACTGGAGAACGACGGCCACCTCAACACCCTGATCATGGCTTATTCAGCGAAGTACGCCTCGGCCTACTACGGCCCCTTTCGCGACGCGGTGGGCTCTGCCGGCAATATCAAGGGCGGCAACAAGTTCAGCTACCAGATGGATCCGGCCAATACCGACGAGGCCCTGCACGAGTGCGCGCTTGATCTGGCCGAAGGGGCGGATATGATCATGGTAAAACCGGGTATGCCCTACCTGGACATCGTGCGCCGGGTTAAAGACGAATTGAAGGCGCCCACCTTCGCCTACCAGGTCAGCGGTGAGTACGCCATGCACATGGCGGCCTTCGAGAAAGGCTGGCTGCAAAGCGAACCGGTCATGCTGGAGTCACTACTGGCCTTCAAACGCGCCGGCTGCGATGGCATCCTCACTTACTTCGCCATCGCCGCGGCCAAAGCACTGCAGTAAAGCCGGTATGCGTATCCTGGGGCTGTACTGCGCACTGTGGTTGCTGGCCAGCACTGCGGCGCAGGCCGAGTGCGATTGCCTGTGGCAGGGTTCATTCAGCCAGGTGCAGGCCGACACATCACTGGTGGTCGCCGGGACAGTGATGGTCAACAAGGGTAATTCCATTGACCTGTCGGTCGAACGCCTGCTGCGAGGTTCGCTGCCCCCTGAGAATGTAAGAGTCTGGCTGAAAACCGCTGACTACTGCCGACCCGAGCCGGCCCTGTTTCCCGTGGGTAGCCAGTGGGTAATGGCCCTGCAACGTATTGATGAGGAAGTGCCCGGCGGATTCAACCCCAATACACCGAACATCAGCTATGGTCGACTGGGTGACTACAGCCTGTCCAGTTGCGGCGGTTACTGGCTCAGCCTCAAGGGTGATTGGGTCAGTGGCAATCTGGTGGATGCACCCCGCTGGGAACGCGACCCCAAAATGACCCCCGTGCTGCTGGATCTGCTGGCTGATTACGTGGCAGGCACTGCGGACAGCATGGTTCTGCTGGAAGCCAGCCGGGCCGATCCGGCCGCCCGCCAGTTAATGCTTGATACCAGGGCTTTTTTACGCGGGGATAAGTGACCCGACAGGGTGTTGCCCGTTTGTCAGCGCCGCCGCCAGCGCGGCCTGTTCGGGTTCTTGCCTTCCACCAGATCCATCAGTTCATCCAGCATCATCAGTGACAATCCCCAGATGCAGCGCCCGCCGAACATATAGCAGGGCATGGGAATTTTCACGCCCTTGTACTTCCACTCCATCTGTTCGCGATTATCAGTATCGAGCAGGAACTCCAGCGGCACCCAGACCACTTCCGCCACTTCTTCATTGGGCGCGAACTCCACTTCCCGGTTCAGGCGAAACACAAAGGGCGTTACTGTCATGCCGAACGGGCCCTTGCGTGGCCGGGTGATAATGTCCGTCAGGCGGCCGATACACTGGTCCTGCTCACCCAGGGTCAGGCCCACCTCCTCCTCGGTTTCGCGCACGGCCACGGCAAAACCATGGGCATCAGCCTTGTCCATGCGTCCGCCGGGAAAGGCCATATGCCCGGACCAGGGATCCCCCTCCCTTTCTGCGCGTTTGATCATTAGAATACACAGCTCGCCCTCGCGGACCTGCAAAATCATGGCCACGGCTGAGCGTTTCATCAGTCGCCGCCACACCTTGCGGTTTGGGCTGTGGTCAGAAAGCCGCGTTTCGATGAGTTCCAGTAATGAGACAGGCACTGCTATACCCCGGGTAACACTGTATTTTATTAAGCCAGCCGCGGCCCGAGGTTACAAGTTTGCCGCGCCAATATTAGCGATTGAGGATACATGACCGCCGCCACCGAACTGCAACTGCACAACGTCAACCTGACTTACCGGGCACTGCCGGCCCTGCGCGGCATAAACTGGTCACTGCAGGCGGGGCAGCAATGGGCCTGCCTGGGACCCAACGGCGCCGGTAAAACCAGCCTGGCAAGGGTACTCAGCGGCGAGGCCAGCCATTACTCCGGCGCTATCCAGCGTTCCGCGCGGCTGGCAGACGCTGGCGTTGCGTATGTGTGCTTCGAGCAGGCCAGGGCCCTGTGCGATCGCGACCGGAAACTGGACGACTCGGAATTTCGTGCCGATGCCAGCGATCCGGGCACCACAGTGCAGGCGGTGATTCTCAATGGTCGCGCTGCTGATGAGCGTTTTGATCACTGGGTAGCCCGGCTGGGTATCGGTCATATCCTGCAGCGCGGGCTGCGCTACATCTCCACCGGTGAGATGCGTAAAACCCTGCTTATCCGCGCCATCCTTGGCGACCCGGCGCTACTGATCCTGGACAGCCCCCTGGATGGCCTGGACCTGGCCAGCCAGGGGGAAATGCGCCGGGTGATCGATGAGTTACTGCACTCCAGAATCTCCTTGTTGATGCTCTGCCGCCAGTTCGACGATATTCCCGCCGGCATCAGCCATGTGCTGGTGCTCGATGATGGCCGGCTAATGGCCAGCGCCAGTCGCGCCGAGATCGAATCAAACCCTGAGGTACAGGCATTGATGAACCCGCCGGCGGCCGAGCTGGGCACATTGCCACTTCCGGCCCCCCGTCCTTATGAATTACCTGCCAGTGGACCGCTGCTGCAACTGCGTAATGTCTCGGTGAGGTATGGTGAACTGGAAGTATTGCGTGATGTGAACTGGGTGTTGAATCGTGACCAGCACTGCTGTGTATCCGGGCCCAATGGCTGCGGCAAGACCACACTACTGAGCCTGATCACCGGCGATAATCACAAGGCCTACGGCCAGGACATAACCCTGTTCGGTCTCCGCCGGGGTAGTGGCGAGAGCGTGTGGGACATCAAGCAGAAGTACGGCCAGCTGGACACCCAGCTACACCTTAACTACAAGCGCGGCATGCGGGTGGTGGAGGTGGTGGTGTCAGGGTTTTTCGACACCATCGGCCTGTACGATGACTGGGGTGATGCGCAACGCGATACTGCGGACCAGTGGCTGTCAGCGCTGGGGCTGGCCCAGTTCAGCCGGGAGAGTTTCGACGCCCTGTCATTCGGACTGCAACGCATGGTGCTCCTGGCCCGGGCCATGGTGAAATCACCCATCATTCTATTGCTGGACGAACCGACCCTGGGCCTGGATGGCCATCACCGTAAACTGATGCTGCGGGCGATAGACCATATTGCGGTGAACAGTGATACCCGGATTATTTTTGTGAGCCACTCAGCGGGAGAGACCCCCGCCTGTATCAACCAGCACCTGCGTTTTGAGCCCACCGAGCGCGGTTTTGAGGTGATTTGCCGGGAGTGACGGTGGGATGAGCGACAGCCCGCCCAGCAAAACTGACTCACCGAATAAAGGCGCGCAATGCGTCGCACTGGGAACGGCCCGAGCAATACAGCATGCCCCGTTCCGCGGTGACACGGGCCTGGGCGCTGTCGCCACGGGCCTGATGGGTTCTGGCCATCTCAAGGTAAATCTCGGCACTGTCCGGATCGATACGCTGGGCGCGCTCCAGCACGGCCAGGGCCTGCTCATAGTCACCCCGGGCGGTGGCCTGGCGGGCCTTGTCGACCAGCGGCTGCCAGGCCTTGGTACTCGGGGAATCCGGCGGCCGGGTCACCGGCGGCTGCGGGACCGGAGCCGGGGCGACCACCGGCGGTTTGCTCACAGGCGCTGGCTTGCTGGCGGGAGCGCTATAGATAGAACATGCGCTGCTCGACAGCAAAAGCAGGAGCACACAGCCCCTGGCGATAGTCCCTGCAAAATAACTCAATGTTCTCTCCCGAACAGCGACTGGAACCAGTCCTTGATCCCGGTTTGCCGTGCTGAGCAATTGGTGCTCTGGCGCGGCTCCGAACCGGTAATGAATGGCAACATGCGAGCATTGGGGCAACCCTTGCCGGTCAGGTAGCCGCTCTGGTCATCGATCCACTGGGTCTGGATACCATCGGGCATACGGTAACCCAGCGAGCGATGGCTGGCCTGGGCCATGAAATGCGCCCACACCTTGAGTGCACCGGTACTGCCGGTGAGGCCGGTCACGCCATTGTCATCGCGCCCCAGCCAGGTCACCGCCAACAGGTCACCGGAAAAGCCCGCAAACCAGGAATCCCTGCCATCATTGGTGGTACCGGTTTTGCCCGCCACCTCAAAATCTGCCGGCAAGTAACGGTAAACACCACGACCGGTGCCCTCTCGCACCACTGCCCGCAATGCGAAGTGCAACAGGTGCATGGCCTGCAGGCTTACCGTACGCTCGTATTCCAGGGGATAGCGCTTCAGCGGGCTGCCGTTGGCGTCAACGATGTCGCGGATGCTGCGCAGGGGCATGCGGAAACCACCGGCGGCGATAGTCTGGTACATGGCGGTAATGTCCATGGGAGAATACTCACCCGCACCCAGGGTCAGGGCCGGCACCTCCGGGATATAGCCCTCGATACCCAGCCGGTGCAGCATATCCACTACCGCGTCCAGCCCCAGGTCCATGCCCAGTCTGGCAGTGGCGAGATTATAGGAGTTGGCCAGGGCGCTATAGAGCAGCACATCGCCGTGCACCTTGTGGTCGAAGTTACTGGGCTCCCACTCCTGCCCGCCTGGCCCCGACACCTTGACGGGCGTGTCCTGTACTGGCGTCGCCAGGGTGTACTGGCGCGGCCGCTCCAGCGCTGTGAGGTAAACCGCTGGTTTGAGCAGTGACCCCGCCGGGCGACGGGCATCAAGGGCGCGATTAAAGCCGGCGTAACGGACCCGGCGGCCGCCCACCAGCGCCGCCACTTCCCCGGAATCAAAGCGGGTCACAACCATCGCGCTTTCCAGTTCACCCTTGGGGTTGAGCTGTTCCATTACGGTGGTCGTGCTGCGCTCGGCCTGCCGCTGCAACAGCGGATCAAAGGCGGTGAAGATACTCAGCCCGAGGGTAGTCAGGTCTTCATCCCGATATTCCAGCCGCAGCTGCCGGCGCACCAGCTCCAGATAGGCGGGGAAGGAATCTCGGATACTGCGCTGGCTGTTAAGCCCCAGCGGCATGGCGGTGGCGATCTTCGCATGCTCCGGGGAAATCACCTCACGTTTCGACATTTCCGCCAATACAACATCACGACGCTCCCGGGCGCGCTCGGGATTGCGCACCGGATTGTACAGCGAGGGCCCCTTGATCATGCCGATCAACAAGGCCTGCTGCGACAGGTTCAGCTGGTCGAGCGGAGTGTCAAAATAATGGCGCGCCGCCAGGGCAAAGCCGTGGACAGCACGGGGGCCGTCCTGGCCCAGGTAAATTTCATTGATATAGCTTTCCAGGATCTGGTCTTTGTCGTAGTGCAGCTCCAGCAACACGGCCATTAACACCTCGGTGATCTTGCGCACAAAGGTACGCTCCGGGGTGAGGTAATAGTTTTTGACCAGCTGCTGGGTGATGGTGCTGCCGCCCGCTACCACCTGGCCCGAACGCAGGTTGCTGAAGGCCGCTCGCGCAATCCCCGTAAAGGAAAACCCCATATGCTCGTAGAAGCGATGGTCTTCCACCGCGAGCAGGCCGTTGCGCAGGGTCTGGGGTACATCTTCCAGCTTCACCAGTACCCGGTCCTCGCCGTGGGAGGGATAAATCCCGCCGATCTGCACCGGGTCCAGCCGCATCAGGTCCAGGGTTTTGCTGCCGGCGGATATGCGGCTGACCTTACCGCCGGACAATTCAACCAACACCCGGCGAGCGGACTCTCGCTCCCCCGGAAAATCAAAACCGCGGGTGTAGATCTCAAAGCGATCGCGATTGCGGGCGACCTGCCCGGGCCCGCGGGTGGCCGTTACCTTGCGATAGCCCAGTACCTCCAGCTCATAGGCCAGCTCTTCGGCTCCCACCCTGGCCCCGGCGAACAGTTCCAGCGGCCGGGCATATACCTTGGCCGGGATTTCCCACATTTTATCGATGAAGGTCGAGGTGATTTTGGCATCGAGGTAGATGAGAAACAGCCCACCGGCCACCAGGGCAGTGAGGAATAATTTGAGGAGAAGGTGGCTGGTGCGAAACATGGGATGCGAGTGTACACCAGCAGGCGGGGGGTATCCCAAACAAGATTGCGCGATCCTGCACCAGGCCAGGGGCGACTGCAAACAAGTGTTTAAATTGGCCCGCAGATCGGGATAATAGCGGGCTTACCGAACAGGGCAGCAAACCTTATGAAGAAATATGTGGCTTACGGCATTGGCGCAGCACTGGTGGATACAGAAATCAAGGTCGCCGATGAAGAGCTCACCCGGATGAACGTGGACAAGGGCATGATGACCCTGGTCGACGAGGCCCGCCAGGCCGAACTGCTGTCCCACCTGGAAGGACACCTGGTCAAGGCCAGCCATGCCAGTGGCGGCAGTGCCGGCAACTCCATGATCGCTACCGCCCAGTTCGGCGGCCCCACCTTCATGTCCTGCAAAGTGGCCAACGATGCCGATGGCGATATATACCTGGCTGACCTGGCTGCCGCCGGCGTAGACCACTGCCTCAACGGCGAGCGCGATGCCGGCACCACCGGCAAATGCCTGGTGCTGATTACCGCCGACGCCGAGCGCAGCATGAACACCTTCCTGGGGATCAGTGAAACCCTGTCCACAGATCAACTCGACCAGGAGGCCATCGCCGCTTCCGAGTACCTTTATATAGAAGGCTACCTGGTCACCTCACCCACCGGGCTCGCCGCTGCGGTGCGGGCCAGGGAAATCGCCGAGGCCACGGGAGTGAAAACCGCTCTGAGCTTTTCCGATCCCGGCATGGTGGAATACTTCCGCGAGGGCATGGCCAGCATCGTCGGCGAGGGTCTCGACCTGATTTTCTGTAACGAGGCAGAAGCACTGGGCTGGGGGCAGACCGACAACCTGGAAGTGGCTATCGAAAAACTCAAGCGCGTCGCCCGCAGCTTCGTTATCACCCGCGGTGCCGACGGCGCCATCACCTGGGACGGCAGCGAGCGGGAAGAAATCCCCCCGCACCGGGTACAGGCGGTAGACAGTAATGGCGCCGGCGACATGTTTGCCGGGGCGTTCCTGTACTGTATTACCCGGGGCGAGGACTTTGCCACCGCCGGCCGTTTTGCCAGCCTGGCAGCCGGTAAGGTAGTCGCCAACTACGGCCCGCGCCTGCCGGCAGCGGACTACCCTGGCCTGAAAGCGGATTTCTTCGGCGACCAGGGTTAGCCGGCGCGCTAGAACAGGTCGATCTGCTGGTCGACCAGGGCGCTGAACGAACTGCCCACGAAACCCAGAATACCGTCCGCCACCGGCTCCAGCTGGCGGTCGACGTAGTGCTGGTAATCCAGTGGCGCCAGCGGCCTGCCGGCCGGCTCGGCGCCACTGGTGGTAATTACATATTCAATCCAATCGCCCCGCCGCGGCTCTGGTAAGCCACGCTCCCGACAGAGCCGCGCCGCCTGCACGTGCGGTGGCACGTTACGCTGGTACTCTTCCAGCTTGCGCCGCAGGCGTTTGCGATACACCAGTTGCTCATCGCAGGCACCCGCCAACACCTGTGTGGTCAGCTGTTTAACATAGTCCTCGAAGGGCTCCTGCATAAAAATGCGCCGATAAAGCTCCTCCTGGAACTCGCGCGCCAGCCGGGTCCAGTCAGTGCGCACGTTTTCCAGACCCTTGAACACCAGCCGGTCGCCGCCCGGGCCTGCCACTACACCGGCGTAGCGCTTCTTGCTGCCCTTGTCGGAGCCGCGCACCGTGGGCATCAGGAAGCGCTTGTAGTGTGTCTCAAACTCCACTTCCAGCACACTGTCGAGGCCGAACTCACGGAGGATCTCTTCCCCCCACCAGCTGTTGAGGGCCTGTTCGAGCTCCCGTCCCGCAGTTTCCGCCTGGAGATCATCCTGCGCCTCATGAATCCACACGAATACCGAGTCGGTATCCCCGTAAATCACCCGGTGCCCGGCAGCTTCGATGTAATCCCGGGTGCGATTGAGAATCTGGTGTCCACGCAGGGTGATGGAAGTAGCCAGGCGGGCATCGAAAAAACGGCAACCGGGGGTACCCAGCACCCCGTAAAAACTGTTCATAATAATTTTGATCGCCTGGGACAGGGGAGCGTCGCCCACCCGCTTGGCTTCGTCGCGCTGCTGCCACAGCTGCTGGATCAACTCGGGCAGGATATGACCGTCCCGGGCGAAGCGGGCTTCCAGAAATCCCGGCACCGTTGCCGCATCGTCAAGCGTTCCTCCCACCCCCAGCGCCAGGCCCAGCGGATCGATGCAGAAGGTACGGATAATACTGGGGTACAGGCTCTTGAAATCCAGCACCAGCACGTGTTCGTAAATGCCAGGTGCGGATTCCAGCACAAAACCGCCGGGGCTGGCGCTATGGTCAGTGCTGGCATTGGGCGCAACAAAGCCGTGGCGGTGGAGGCGCGGCAGGTACAGGTTGTCAAAGGAGGCCACCGAGCCACCCATACGATCAATGTTAAGCCCGGTGAGACTGCTGCGCGCCACCGCGAAATCCAGCATCGCGGTATGGGCAAAAATGTCCGACACCAGTTCGCAGTCCTTGAGGTTATATTCCGCCAGACGGGTTTTGTCTTGCAGAAACAGCTGGGTGATTTCCTCACCACGACCGCTACCGTGCAGCAGCTTGCCCTCTCCCAGTAACTCCCGGGAGACATTCTCCAGCGAAAAGCTCTCGAACCGGTAGAACGCCGCCCGCAACAGCTCGATGCCGTCCAGAATCACCCGGCCCGGGCACTGGGCGGTGCGGCGGTCGCCGTCATCATCCAGCTCCCGCCAGTGCACCTCGCGGCGGTCGCGACCCAGCACCAGCCGCCGGCCCAGCTTGTCAGCCAGGCGCTGCAGGTACCAGGTATCAAAGTTGACCACATTCCAGCCGATCAACACATCCGGATCGTAATCGGCAATCCAGTCCAGAAACGCCTGCAGTACCTGCTCCTGGGTGCTGAGGGTCGATACATAATCCTGCTGTGCGCCCTCCCCCAGCATGAACACCCGACGTACCTGCTCTGCCCCGACCGTGCCGTGCACCGCGATGGAATACAGTTGCAGGCCCTCCATGGCCGTCTCGATATCAAAAGACACCACCTTGAGCACAGGCCGGTACCCGGCCGCCTTGAACGCGGGGTTCTCAAGCAGGATGTGGCGGCTGAGTTGCACGACCTCACCCTGCAAGGTGGCGGCGCCGGCGATAAAGCGCTCCATCAGGTAACGGTCGGCGGGGTTGATATCGGCTTCCAGGGGCTCCAGCCCCCGCTCGCGCAGGGTATCTGCGAGGCGCCGGGCCTGGCGATACGCCCGGCAGTACACCGCCACTACCGGGCGCTGGCCGAAGCTTTGCAGCTTGACTGGCTTGAGTTCGACGCCGGCAACATCCAGCAGGTCTGCCGCCTGCCCTGCCTCATGTTCCTCCAGGAAAAACACACTGCGCTCGCCACGCACCAATGCACACAGCGGGCCCCGATCGCTGGCAAACCAGAACTCCAGCTCTATCCCGTCACGGGCATCACGCCAGTTGCGGGTAAGGAGGAAACCGTTGAAAGTTTGCGCTGTCAAACTCATTGCCTGTTTCTGGATAGGATTGCTGCGCAGCAACTTTACGCAACGATGGGGCTGGGCTTAGGGTTCAGTGTGGCTTAAGATCAATGCCCCGGTGGTCACCCTGGCCAGACCCTGCGAAGCGCCCAGCGATATCTGAAAGGTAGACAAATGGAAAAGCCCGTTATCAAACAAGATCCCTTATACCAGCTCCTGCGGAACGAGGACATCAAGGGCTTCAATGAGCAGCGTGACAAGCTCGATTCAAGCGAATTGAAGAGCGGCGACTACCGCGGTCGGGACCTTCGCAATATGAACGCCAAGGGCCTGGACTTCAGCAACTCCTATTTCCGCAACACCGATCTCAGCGGCATTGATTTTCGTGACACCAACCTGGAAGGGGCGAGCCTGCTGGACGCCAAGTTGTCCGGCACCTATTTTCCCGAGGCGTTGAGCGCTACCGAGATTCGCCTCTCGCTGGATACCGGCACCCGCCTGCGCTACGACAAATCATAGGGGCGGGCTCCAAGGCTTAGCCCTGGGACAGCAAATCCCTGAGGTCCACAATAGCCGCGTTGGCCCGGCTGATGTAAGACGCCATTACCAGCGAGTGATTGGCCACCAGGCCAAAGCCGGTGCCATTCAATATCATCGGGCTCCACACTACTGCCTGGGTGCCTTCCAGCTCCCGCACGATCTGCTCCAGGCTCACCTTCGCGTTCTTTTTGGCCAGCACATCGGCAAAGTCCACCTCGGCAGCTTTCATAAACTGGATCAGCGCCCAGGCCGTACCCCGGGCCTCGTAAAACACGTCGTCAATTTCACTCCAGGGGGTCTGCACCAGCAGTTCCTTGGGTGTATTGGTTGACTGGCTGGCACCCTCTTCGCCGGCCAGGTCAATATTGATGCGGCGCTTGCCGACACTGGCGCTTAGACGCTGGGACAGGCTGCCAAGACGACTGTCTACCGTGGACAACCAGTAGCGCAGGTTGTCGGCGCGGGCGTAAAACTGGGCATTGGGTGCATTCACATCCGACAGGCGGCGAAAATACTTGCGGGTGTAGTCCAGGCCGTCACGGTATTGCGACTCAGAGGATGGCAGTATCCAGCTGTCGGAATTGAAATTGAAGCGTGGTTCAGCCAGGACCAGGTCCGGATCTTCTGTGGACTGGGACTGGGAGCGGCTGTAAACCTCACGCATGGCCCGGGACAGGTCTCGTACCTGGACCAGCACCCCAAATTCCCAATTGGGCATATTGTCCAGCCACAGTCCGGGCGGCAAGCGGTCGTTGTGCACGTAGCCGCCTGGCTTGTCGAGCAGCGTTTGCACCACCCCCATCAAGGTCGCCGTGGTGACCGAACCCGTTACCACTGTGCCCCCATCTTCGGCGGCATAGGCCGCAGCTTTGTCGCGCACGTCAAACGGCACCGGCGCGATACTCCAGTACATGCCCAGCAGCAACGCCACCAGCAAATACACGCCCACCAGGGCCAGCACGAGGCCAATGGCGGGGCCACCGGGCATGTATTGATCAATACGCTCGCGCCAGCCTGCGCCACTATCACTGTTTGCATTCATAGCGTTCTATCTCCTGCTAAATCAATTGTTGTGCTGATGGTGGTCGTGCCCCTGCATGGCGGTGGCGGATTTACGCGTCACGGCCTGGGTGCACTGCGCTTCGCCAGATTCCGGCTGCAGACACAGCTGCACACTTTCACCAGGTGCAGGCATATGTTCAAGGGTCAACAGCATCAGGTGGGTGCCCCCCGGCGCCAATTGCAGGTCCTGCCCTGCGGGAACAGACAGTTGCTGCAGCTGCTGCATACGCTGCAGCCCATCCACTTCCACAATGGTGTGAAACTCCACGGTCTGGGCCAGGCTGGCGCTCGCTCCGATGATCTTCACCGCAGTGGCTCCAGGGTTAGAGATGGTCAGGTACGCAGCGGTATTGGGCTGGCCGGGCGGCAAGGCTCGCACCCAGGCATCGGCCAGCACCAACTGCTGGGGCTCAGCCCGGAGCACCGGGCCGGGAAGCAGTGCGACAAGTATCGCCACAGTCCATAATTTGTTCACTTTTTTACTCCCTTGGGGAAACTACCCGCGCCAACTGGCGTCATAGTGTACCTCATCACTGTCACTGTCCTGACAGGCTGCTACAATTGCGCGCCTGACCAAGCGCCGTTCATCACGAGGATTTTTCATGCGCGCATTGATTGCGAGCCTGTTGTTACTGTTTACCAGCCTGGCCCTGGCCGCTGGCGGCGACCGCGATCCGTTCGGGACTGCCGCCAGCAACCCGACCTTCCTGCCCGTGGAAGAAGCCTACCGGCTGGAGGTCGAGGTGCAGGAGGATCGCAGTTTGCGACTGTATTGGCAAATCGCCCAGGGCTACTACCTGTACCAGCACCGCCTGGCCTTCACCCTGGAGGACGCGACCGGCCCGCTAGCGCTGGACGCAGACCTGCCGGAAGGGCTTGAGCGTGAGGACGAATACTTCGGCCAGGTTGAGGTGTACTACCAGGATCTTGACCTGCAGCTGCGTCCACAGCGTGCCGGCAATAGCGCGACCCTGTCAGTGGTATCCCAGGGCTGCGCCGACGCCGGCCTGTGCTACCCGCCCCAGAACCAGTTTTTCGAAATCGATTTCGACAGCGGGGCGGTCAAGCCTTTACCTCCCCCCGGCCGCAATACGCCGGTCCAGGCCCTGGCCCAGGTCCCGACTGCCGGGGGCGCCAGCATGGCGACTCTCCTTTATATGATGCTGATGGCCTTCCTGGGCGGCTCCATACTCAACCTCATGCCCTGCGTGTTTCCTATCCTGTCATTGAAAGTGCTCAGCTTCGCCCGCAGCACCGACCATGATCGCCACGTACATGGCTGGGTCTACTGCGCGGGCGTGGTGGCCAGTTTTGTGCTGGTGGCAGCGGTGCTGATTGCCCTGCAGCAGGCAGGGCAGGCGATCGGCTGGGGCTTCCAGCTTCAGTCGCCAGGCTTCGTCATCGCCCTGGCCTACCTGTTTGTGGCCATGGGCCTGTCCCTGTCCGGGCTGATCGAGTTCGGCGGCAATATTATGAATACCGGCTCAGGCCTGGCGGACCGCGGCGGCTATAGCGGCAGCTTTTTCACCGGGGTATTGGCGGTGGTGGTAGCCAGTCCCTGCACCGCGCCATTTATGGGCACGGCGCTGGGCTTTGCCCTGGGCCAACCGCCGCAGGTTGCGCTGCTGGTTTTTGCCGCACTGGGAGCAGGCATGGCCGCGCCGCTGTTGTTGCTTAGCTATAGCACCACGGCGCGCAAACTGATGCCAAAGCCTGGCGCCTGGATGGATACCCTCAAGCAATTGCTGGCTTTCCCGCTGTACGCCACGGCGATCTGGTTGCTGTGGGTAGCGGGCAGGCAGACCGGGGTCAACACCATGACCGCCGCGCTCACCGGGGCACTCGTACTGGCTATGGGCCTGTGGTTATGGGGTTATGGCGGTTGGCGCAAGGGTCTCGCACTGGCATGCATGGTAGGAGCGGTCGCCCTGGGTGGCTGGCGCGGGCTGGACCAGCCCAATGGCTCGAGCGCATCACTGGCCACCGGCACAGTACCCTGGTCGGAACAGACCCTGGCCCAACTGCGCCAGGAAGGGAAGCCGGTGTTTGTCGATGTCACCGCCGACTGGTGCATCACCTGCCTGGCCAACGAATCCGCGGTGCTGTTTACCGAGGAAGTCAGCGCCGCCTTTGCCGCCCACGGGGTGGTATACATGGTCGCCGACTGGACCAATTACAACGCGGATATCGCCGACTTCCTGCGCCAGCACAACCGCAGTGGCATTCCCCTGTACCTGATGTACCCCGCCGACCCGGATGCCGAACCGCTGCTGTTGCCACAGCTACTGACCAGATCGATGGTATTGGATGCGTTAGAAGACGTTAGCCCTGTTAAGGCCGACATTGCTGGCGATTTTTAAGAATATCGAAATATAAGCCGACACTGGCTGTAGCCCGCTGCGAACGCCTCCGAGCACTACTCAAAAAATACAAAGTACAGCTAACTTCCTCAATTTGGTCGCTAAAAGCGGCCAAAGTTACGTTTGGGGCATGAAATACGTGGACAGATTCAGGTATTTGATCCACACTTCAAAAAAATGTCCCCCCATCGGAAGCAATCTCGGCATGGCTACCATTTTAGTACTGCACGGTCCCAACCTTAACCTGTTGGGAGAGCGCGAGCCCGGCATCTACGGCAGTGCCAGCCTGGCCGATATCAACCACAGCCTGGAGCAAATGGCGCACGACCGGGGACATCACCTGCTGTGCATGCAGAGCAATGCCGAATACGAACTGGTGGAGCGGGTACAGGAAGCCCGCCAGGAGGGGGTCAACTATATCCTGATCAATCCCGCCGCTTTTACCCACACCAGCGTGGCATTACGCGATGCCCTGGCCGCCGTTCAAATACCCTTTATCGAAGTTCACCTGTCCAATATCCACGCGCGGGAGGAGTTTCGCCATCATTCCTATTTCTCTGACCTGGCACAGGGGGTTATCTGCGGCCTGGGCGCCCAGGGCTATGAGCTGGGCCTTACTGCCGCGATCAACCGGCTGGAACACGACGCTTAAAACACCAATAACACAACCTGAAGAGACTGCACTATGGACATTCGCAAGGTAAAAAAACTGATCGAGCTGCTCGAAGAGTCCAATATTGACGAGATAGAGATAAAGGAAGGCGAGGAGTCGGTCCGCATCAGCCGCAACGGTGCCCAGGCTGCCGCCAACGCGGCCATGCCCTATGCCTACCCACCACAATATGCCCCGCCACCGGCCCCCATTGCCGCCGCGGCTCCTGTGGCAGCGCCCATCGTGGAGGCGGCCGTACCGGCAGGTCACGCCATCAAGTCGCCCATGGTGGGCACTTTTTACCGCTCGCCCTCTCCATCCTCGCCGATGTTTGTCGAGGTCGGCCAGACAGTGGCAGTGGGCGACGTGGTGTGTATCGTCGAGGCCATGAAAATGATGAACCAGATCGAGGCTGACAAAGCCGGCACTATCGGTGCCATCCTGGTGGATAACGGCGAACCGGTGGAGTTCGATCAACCACTGTTCACCATTATCTAGCCAAGCGCTCAGCAGAGGAAAACAACATGCCCATTCTGGATAAGGTGCTCATCGCCAACCGCGGTGAGATTGCGCTACGCATTCTCCGCGCCTGCAAGGAGTTGGACATCAAAACCGTCGCCGTCCATTCCCAGGCCGACCGGGAGCTCATGCACGTGCGCCTCGCGGACGAATCGGTGTGCATCGGTCCGCCCTCATCGCTGGAAAGTTACCTTAACGTCCCGGCCATCATCAGCGCCGCCGAGGTGACCAACGCCACCGCCATTCACCCGGGCTATGGCTTTCTTGCCGAAAACGCCGACTTTGCCGAACAAGTGGAGAAAAGCGGCTATACCTTTATCGGCCCCACCGCCGACACTATCCGCCTGATGGGCGACAAGGTGTCGGCCATTGCCGCCATGAAGCAGTCGGGGGTACCCACGGTCCCCGGCTCCGATGGCCCGCTTACCGATGACACCGACCGCACCCTGGAAATCGCCCGCACTATCGGCTATCCGGTGATCGTCAAGGCAGCCGCCGGCGGCGGTGGCCGCGGCATGCGCGTGGTGCACAACGAGGCCGCGCTGCTGAACTCGATCCAGGTCACCCAGTCCGAGGCTGCGGCCGCCTTCGGCTCGGATGTGGTTTACCTGGAAAAATTCCTGCAAAAGCCCCGTCACGTCGAAATCCAGGTGCTCGCCGACGGCCAGGGCAATGCCATTCACCTGGGGGACCGGGACTGCTCCCTGCAGCGCCGCCACCAGAAGGTCCTTGAAGAAGCACCCGCACCGGGGATTCCCGATGATATTCGCAACCAGGTAGCCGAAGCCTGTGTCAGCGCCTGTATTGAAATCGGTTACCGCGGTGCCGGCACCTTTGAATTCCTGTACGAGGACGGCGGCTTCTTCTTCATCGAGATGAACACCCGGGTGCAGGTAGAGCACCCCGTCACCGAGATGATCACCGGTATCGATATCGTCAAGGAGCAGTTGCGCATCGCCAGCGGCCTGCCGCTGTCCTTCGCCCAGCAGGACGTCAAGTTCTTCGGCCACGCATTTGAGTGCCGGATCAACGCGGAAGACCCCAAGACCTTCCTGCCCTGCCCTGGCAAAGTCACCACCTTCCACGCGCCGGGCGGACCGGGCATCCGGGTCGATTCCCACCTGTACGACGGCTACACCGTGCCCCCTTTCTACGACTCACTGATCGCCAAGATCATCAGCTTCGGCGAAAATCGCCAGGTTGCCCTGGCGCGGATGCGCCAGGCCCTGGACGAGCTGGTCATAGAGGGCATTCGCACCAATACCCCACTGCATCGCGACCTGGTAATCGATCGGGCCTTCCAGTCAGGTGGGGTCAGCATTCACTACCTCGAGAGCAAGCTTGAAGACTGAGCCAGGCTCCCGCTGATGGCCTGGTTGCAGCTGCGGCTGGACACCCACCCGGACGAAGTCGCCAGCCTTGAAGACCTCATGCTGGCCAGCGGCGCGGTGGCAGTGACCATGGAAGACAACGCCGACCAACCGGTACTGGAGCCCGGCGTGGGGGAAACCCCACTGTGGGGCCACACCCGCCTGACCGGGCTCTACCCGGCCGATACTGCCATGGATGCAGTACTGGCACAGTTTCCCGGCCCCCTGCTGAAAAATGCCAACCACCGGGTG
>Ga0102812_10001107_pt1 | contig 18804 bp, 20 predicted proteins | sample ColrivemetaGS713_FD_79334 | JGI IMG/M metagenome (GOLD analysis project Ga0102812, IMG submission 79334) | Estuarine microbial communities from the Columbia River estuary - Flood tide ETM metaG S.713 | ecosystem: Environmental > Aquatic > Marine > Intertidal zone > Estuary | place: USA... | reverse complement strand
TTCGTGACGTTGGCTCATTCTGTAAGGCGTAAGCCTTAGATTTGTAGCCGTTTCAGGAGAATAAACACCTGTTGGTATCAACTCAAAGTCATCGCTCCAAATTCTTTCTGCTAAAGTTGTACTTCCTGAAACTTCTTTTAAATCCAACAGATAAACTGTTTTATCGTAACGACTATCTTCTTTTGGGAAAGTTTCCTTTTGCTTTCTTCTCGCAAACTCCATCCCATAACCATCGGCTCTGGCGGCACTTAATTTTTGATAGGAGTCATCAACCCTTGTTATTGGCGTGGTGTAACTTGTTTTTGTGTTGTATTCGTCAAGACCCATTGCCTCTTCATAAAGGTTATCTCCATCTGGTTTTTTATATCCAAACTCCAAATTAGAATAATAAAGTTCTTTTGCAGTTTTTCTTGTTAAGTTACTTACTTGTTCTGTCAATGTAATAGTGGTTGCGTCTTGGAAAAAATACTCTAAATCCTCCAATACAAGATACTCATCTCCATTTCTTTCCTCTACTGTATAACCTGTGTTGTGGATGGCATTACTTGTTTCAATAAAGTTCTTTAAACTCATCTCCATTTCATTTTCCAAAAAACCTCTCACCCAAAATCCTTGTATCAATCCTGTTAAAGAAAACTCTGCGTCTTCATCATATCCCAAGTCTATTGTTCCATAAAAATTACTTCTAAATTTTAACTTTTCGCCTGTAATTATCTGCATTAACTTTTCTCCAACATCATGCATTAAAGCAGTTTTTGATATTGTGTTTGGGAAATAACTGTCTTCTTGTATTTCTAATGTGCAGTTAATATCTTGGATGTAGAGTCTTATTCCTGCAATAGTACTTGACTGAAAGTCAGTACTAAGCCATACTTCCAAACCTAAACTTTCCCCTGTCTGAAGGTCAATTGTTGCGTCATATGTTCCTTGAAAAGCACGAGAAAATTTATCATTAGTATTTCCAACTGTAAATAAACTTATCTCAGTATGTAAAGGACTTGGAGTAAGAGTTGTTGCTCCAGAACTTCTTATTTCAAATAAACATTTTCTGCTTCCCGCTTTATAGGTTAGACTCGCCCCTCCTTCATAAGTAACCAAACTAAATCTCAAAGCACACCATTGAACTTTCTCATACTGTTGAAAATAAGCATCAAAATCATAAGCTAAAGATAATCTTAGGGTTCTTTGTTGGTCGGTATTAAAGAAAAACACGTTACCTGCCGAGCCTTTGGCAGTTCCTACTTGGTTTTGTGAAGCGTTAACAGATGTTTGGTTTGTTCCCCAAGGCTCATGTGACTGTCCTGCAATCCTAAAAGGAATAGAAGTAGAAGTGTCTCTTGTGGCACCAGAGTTGGTTTCTTGCATCATATAAACATAAGTATCACCCAAATCACCTACCACCTTGTTTTCATTGTCCGTATTCCATGAGGTAACTAAAAATATGTTTCTTCCTGTAAAACCTACATCTTTAGTGGATAGCGGATCTATGTCTTTATTCTTGATGGAAAGTAACCTTCCTAATTCAAACTTCTCATTGAATTTAGATTTAACAAGAGTATTAAGTCCTCCTGTTTTAAACGGCACTTTCACACCAAGTTCGGTTTCTTCAAACTCACTAAAATCAAATGTGCCTTGGCTATGAAGATAGATGGAGTCTTCCTCTGGATGCGTTCTCCATTCCTGTAACGTCACATTGGCTTCAATATCTCGGTTATACCTTGCTATCCTCAAAAAATCTGCACCATCTTCAAAAAACTCTAACCCTTTTGACAACTCAGTCCATACACCATACGTTTTTTCGCTCCTCTTGAGGGTTTTTTCGCTTTCATCCCAACCTTTTGGGTCATTATTAAGCCAAATAGTTGCACCTCTATCGTTATCTATAAGTTTATATTGGACTCTTTCGTACACCATTATAGAGTATTGTTTTTATTGAACAAAAATTTTAAATCGTCAGAAATATTAATCTTTTGGTTCAGCCTGACAGACATTTTCTTTTTATCTAAAGCCGTAACCATTTTTTCTATCTCCCTTGCCAAATACTTGTCGCTTAATTCAGGATTCAAATTATTGGCATTCATGTTCCAAATCGCTCTCTGCATACTATCTTTTGCTCCATAGTTGAAGAAATCATCATGGGATTTATAGATTTTATCCCCTCTTTCAAGATATCTTAAGTTTGGAGCGGATCCACCAAGACTTTTGATATTACCTCTTGCGTCGGTATGTACCTCAGGAACTTTTTCATCCACCAAAGCATATCCTCCTGGAGCATTCATTGTTCCTTTTTCAAACTTAGGAATAGGTTTGGCTAAAGTCATCGCTATAGATGCCGCACCCATTGCCCCAGTTGCGATGGCTAAAGGAAGACCTAATAGCGGCCCAAGTCCTATAGGTGGCATTGCTAATGCAGCCATAACTGCCATCGCAGTAGATATTGCAATGTTAAATGCTCCAAATACTTTAGCTGTTTTAGCCGCTTTTATCTGCTCTTTCTTTTTCTTTTCTTCAAGTTTACCAACCTCAACTTCTTTTTCAGCCTCAATGGCTTTACGTTGTTCTTCACTTAATAAATCACTTTCAAGTATTTTATCATAATACTCTTCTTTTGCCTCTATCTGTCTATCTAAATTATCAATATTTGCCTGTGCAATACTATCAAATACATCAGCAGCTATTGAACCAACCAATTGAATAGTAGCAAGAATATCTTGTGTGGTTAGTTTTATACCTTCAAAACTACCTGAAAAAGAGCCTTCTATTTTTTTGAATAGTTTTTCAACTTCTGCCGCATCCAAACCAAATGCATCAGAAATCATTTTAGAAGAACTGGTTATTATTGCATTTTTTATATCCTGTACTCTCTTAAATTCATTTAATTCATCTTCAGCGTTTTTTTGAGTGTTTTCAAAAACCATTCTGTTCAAGTCCATTCTTGCTTGAGCAATACCATCTAACATAGCCTGTTTCTTAAGAGGGTCAGTCTCCATTGCCGCCTCTGCCTCTCTTAATGCAATACTTGTTTTTAACTGCTCAATAGCAGATTCCCTTTGGATTTTTTGTATTTGAAGTTCTCTCTGCTCGTTTAGATAAGCAAGTGTTTTATCATAGTCTGCCTGAGTTATTAACTTTTCAGCCAACATCTTATCGAGTCTACTTTTTTCAAGGTTAAAATTGGCTATTACAACTTTTTCTTGCTCATCATAAGTCTGTTTTACTTGTTCAACTTTATGAGCATCTACTAATTTTTGTTTTTGAGCCTCTGACATAATAATGTCATCAAAAAACTTCTTCCTTTTTATGTATGTTGCATTGATTTCATCGGTGTATTGGTTCTCAATAGCAACAAGCCTTTCATTGTGTGCCTGTACAGCTAACTCCTTTTCTTCATGGCTTCTTTTATCACTTTGAATGATTAAATCTCTTGTGAATCCAGATTGCTCTATCTCATATAGTCTTCGTGAATCTATAGACTCTTTTGTCTTGATGGTAAAGTCATATAAGGCATTTAACCTTTCTTTTTGTGTTCTTTGGTCATTATCAATGATAGACTCATCAACAGTTAATGCTATATCAAGATTAGATTGGGCAGCCTCTTCCCTTGCTTTTGACTCAGCTTTTAAACCTTTTATTTTTGCTCTTAATAATCTCTCAGCCTCATTTTCTTCTTTATTTGCTCCTTTTGTTTTTCCGGGTACTATTGCTTCTAATAATTTTTTTTGTTCTTCATAGATGGCTTTAGCAGCGTCAAACCTCTCTTGGTCTCTTTTTAATAATTTAGTGCCTTTATTTGTTAAGTCATCCATGATGCCTTTTTGTTTATCAATCTCTGCCGTATATTGTGCTACAAGGTCAATTTCACCCTCTTTTTGTTCTAATCTATAGGCATCTTTATCAGCCGCTGCTTTTTTTGTTGCCTCAAGTATTTGTCTTTCATTCGCTTCCATTCCTAAAGCCAATTGAACATCTTCATTAGCCGCAATAAGTCTTTTTGATGCCTCAATTTCTGCTTCTTTACCTGCAATAAATCGCAACATACCCAAGTGTTCCTCGTCCTTTAAAGTAATATATTCGGTTTCGCCCTTCTTAAGCACCCTAAACATACCTTCTGCCGTCATCTGTACTTCTTTATAACCATTCATTTCTACTCCCCAACCACCTGCTCTAACTTTATTAACCTCAATTAAATCTTTTTCTTGCTGACGTAATAGTTCTGACTGAGTTTGTATTGCATGGGCAGCCTCTCCAAGTGCGAGTTCTTTTTGAGCCTCTACAAATCTATTTGTTGTACCAATATTAATTTCTGTAGCCTCATTGTAATTATTTAAGGCTGTTACCGCATTAGGAATGGTATCACCAATCTCTTTTATAACGGCTTTAAGTCGTTTTTGTTCTTCAGCAGATAATTTACTTTTGCCTCCTAATAATTCTGCCTTATCTGTGAGGTTTTGGTATTCTTCAGCAAGTTTCTCTACAGAATCTGCCGTATCTAAGGCTGTTTTAGCACTTTTAGATACTTCTTTATTGTTATCGGCAATTTCTTGAGTGGTTTTCCCTACTTCTTCTCCTGTATCCCAAAATATAGCAGCCAAAGCACCTAATGCTAACATAAAAATACCTATTGGACTCGTTAGAAAGGCTCTACCTAAAGCTACTACAGAAGCAGATAAAGATTTGTTTGCCACAATAGACTTAAAAGCCTCGCGCTGGTAAAGAATTTGAAACCTAATATTATAAAGCAACTGTGCATTCATTAATTTTGTCGCTAAAGATGAGGCTATCATAGATAATCTCCATATACCAAAGTACTTAAGTGCTTGTACCGTAAGGGTAACTACTGTTGCTAAATTATTTGCCAGACTATTAAAAATTCCCATCAAAACTTTAGTCACACCGTTTCCTTTAGCAAAATCTTCAACAAGTATTGTCCAAGCATTTCCTAATCTTTCTGTTGATGCCTGTAGTGTTTCAACTCTATTTACGTTTTCAAGACCATATGCTTTTTCAACCTCTCTTGCGAATCCAGGTAAAACATCTTTGGTAATAACCTCACCTTTTTTAAGCATTTTATCTAACTCGGCAGTAGTTACTCCCATCGAGTTTGCCATGATATCCATGGCACCAGGTAAACGTTCACCCAGCTGTCTACGAAGTTCCTCTGTTGTAATCTTACCTTTAGATACCATTTGCTCCAAAGCCAAGAAAACACCCTTTAATTCATCGGATTTAAGACCTAAAACACCTGCGGCCTTGGTCATTGTTCCAAATATTGCTTGAGTTTCTTTAGCAGTTAATCCTGCTTGTTGCGTGGCGGCTCTGAACTTTATAAATCTGTTGGTTACCACAAGAAGATCCGCTCCATAATCTTGAGCAATCTGTCTTAAAAACTCTTGTGACTGAGCAAATTCCTGTCCATCAGTAATAACGGCTCTCATAGAGAAACGCATGGAGTCTAATTGCTTGGTTAAATCAAAAGCGCTTTTAACAATACTGGCAAACATATAAACACCACCAATAACACCAAATGCCGACATTAGATTTTTAACACTACTCACTAATCCACCAAGACTCGTATTACTAAAATTTGTTACGGCTTTTTTTGCCGCATTTGCTCTTGCTTGAACACTTTTAAATGTAACGGCAGTCTGAAGAAGTCTTTTATTATATTGTTTTTGGGTTTCACCTGCAAGTCTTCCTCCTTCAATAGCATTTTGATAATTTCTCTTCGCAACTTTTAATTCAGCATTGAGTTTTGTCATTGCATCTGTAACCGCTTTAGTTGAGGTTACCTGGTCTTTCATTGTAGCGTTTGCGTGGTTTTGCTCAACCCTTAATTTCATCTCAGCCTCTGTAAGAACTTTTGTTTTCTTTTTTTTCTCCTCAAGAGCAAGATTAAGGCTTTTTACCGTAGCCTCTAAGTCTTTAATACTTTGTGCCTGAAGTTTTAATTGATCCGCAACGGCACTTGGAATTTGGTTATTGGCATATTTTTGTAATGTTTCTGTAATTCTTTTAAGGTCGTTGTCGAGCAATGTAACCTCTTTTCTTATTTCTCCAAGAGCCATTTTTGCCTTGGTTACTGCCGCACTATAATTATTATCTGCCATTTTGCTTACGTCTTTCTGTATTTATCTGGTCTGCTACCTTACATATTTCTATCCACTTTAAAACACTTGTGGTTTTTGGGTCTATATTATTACGTCCTGTAACCTGTTCTAAGGCTACTGCTTGTGCTTCCAATGTTGATACACCTTCTGATGAATTCTCGCCCTCTAATGCCTTGAGTTCGCTTCTCTTGATGCCTAATTTATTCATTGAGGCAGTATGTTGAGCAAAAAGTCTGTTTAGTTCCTCTATTTTATTGTTTTTCTTATTGTAGAAGTATCTCCAATTGCCGAGCATCTCAATATACATATCAAGCGTTTTCTCGTCCATATCTCTCTTATAAATCTGTAATAAAAGAGCCTCTGCAACGATGTATCTTGTTTCTAAATAAGCAACTTCGGTAATTAACTGGTAATAATAACTAACGGTATTATTGTCTGTAAGTTTAACCCATTCGTCATAAATTGCTTTCCAAATGGATTCTATGTTTTTTGGGAGTTTTACATCTTTGTAGCCATCAAAATCAACCAATAAATATCTGTAATCTCCTGTTTTATAAGCAACGTCAAAGTTGTAGATAGATAACTCTGAACAGTTTCTATAAACATGAATCACCTTTACAGGTTTCTCTAAAATTGCCTTTATGTAGTTGTTAAATGCCAATTTGCCACCAGTTATCTTCTATAAATTTAGCTAATTTTGGCTCAATAATGTTTTCATTTACCCATTTATTATTTTCATTGGATAATTTAAACAGTTTATCCCCATAGGTTTTCTTTAAAAACTCCATTTTGCCATCTCTTGAAAAGATACTATAAGTTTTAGTGTTTTCTGTTTTCAACACCATTGACGCAAATGTAGATCCGCTCCACTCGAAGTTATAGGGTTCACCCGCTATTTTTGGTTTAATAGCCGACGCACTAAGGTAGGCTGTGGATTTTGCATAGTAACCTGTACCAGATTGCCATTTTAATGGTCTTCCAGTCCAATATTGCCCTTCGCCTAATTGCTTATCTTGTAAAATGCTTATTATCTCATCAGAATTCTCTAAAACTATCTTCTTTGCATAATCCTCTATATTATCTTCAACTTGGCGTAGCGTTTCTAAATGTTTATCAATGACATCCATTGTTTTAAAAAAAGCCTTTAACATGACGCTAAAGGCTTTCTTAATTTAGCTAATTAATTAATACTTGACTATACTGCTATTTTACTGTCGATATTAGACTTGTAAAGGTCTACATCCTGCAAGATGATATCTCTTACGTTTGCTGTGTCATATAGTCCAATAGTCCATACCTCATCAGCAGCGATTGCCGCTACAGTAAAGGTATAAGTACCTGCTGGACTTTCAGCAACTGTTTGAGATTCAACAACACCATCTCTCTTAATTTGGAAGTCTCCTGTCAAGCCACCAACCCATGCGTTTTGGTTTTGTTTGCTCTTAGCAGTAACAACCAATGAGGTTGCTGCATCAGCAGGAATTGCCATAGATAAAACGACTTCATTGATACCATCAAGATTTTGAGGTTGGAATGTTCCAAGTTGTGCTTGTTGGATATAAACATAGTTTGTATCTAATTCTTTTCTAACTAAGAATTGGAACATAATGCTTTCTTTTTGTCCTACTGCATCAGTTGGGAACGATAATCTTCCTCCTTGTAACATACCTACACTAAATCCTTTTAAAGACCCATCAGAGGCTTTTGTTCCAAGTAAATTACCATCTCTGTCAACAAAAGTAATATCATAAGACCCAAAACTACTCAATGAATGTAAAGCGGCATGAAATGCCAATCCATTAATAAAAGTAGCAGTAAACTCATACATACCAAGAGTTGCTACCTGTTTTGTTCCGTCTTCTAAAGTTTCAATTGTGTCATCACTTGAGTTATCCGCAAAAGACTTAACGCCTTTTAAAATAATCAAATTACCTTTTGCCTGTTCTAATTGAGCGTAGGTTTCATCTAAAGTCGAAGTTCCATCATATTTGAATCCTTTTTGAGTAATCCAGATAGAAGTCGCTTTTTTAAGGAATTGAGTACATCCTTTTGTTCCTGTTCCTAATACCGCACTTGTGCCGCAAGAAACTAAATTATAAATTGTGCTTAATATTGCCATTTTAAACTATGTTTTGTTGTTTGTAAAATTTGTATCCTTCCACAGATAGAGCAATCATACTCCCTTTGGGTCTTAATTCATTCCCTATTACTGTTGCTTTTTTTAGGGGATAAATTGTAAAACCTTTTTTCTGTGTTCTTACCGTGACTTTCTTTTTTTGCTTTGCCATTTTAATTACATTTTTCGGTTAAATAATATTGTAACTCCCCTATAATCGCAAAAGTATGTAGAGGGTGCATATCTGTTTCTAATTCGACATCAGTATAAGTATATCCATAAAAGACATTCCTAACTGTTTTTTCTAATCCTGTTATTTGGTAATTGGTTGTAGGATTCTTATTCAGAATACTTACAACCTTTTCCTGAACTACAGAATCGGCTCTTTCCTCGCTCAATCCAATTTCGTCAAGGTTTATCATAAAACAAATTTTTACCCTTGTTTTAAACATAGACCCATCTTCGGATGAATGGTCATGGTTATCAATAAAAAAAAACAAACCTTTACTATTATCTGCATCATTATAAAATGCATTTTTGTATTCGTTGTTCCCTAAATAAACCTCTGGGATAAACCCAAGTTGCTTTCTGTTTTTATAGGCTCTGCCATGTGCATCAATATCTCCCCAATCGTCCACAAGACTATCATAAAGATAGTTTTGTATCTTCTGAATCTCCTTATCTATCCCTACGGGATTGTCTAAATTATAATTCACCTACTCCTGGATATATATTAATATTTGTGGCTTCCCCTCTTGTTATGGATTGCAACATTTTTTGCTGACCAAAAAACCTCTTTAAATCAATTACTTCTACTCCATATCGTGATGTAATACCCATAGAATACTTATAGTTTCTATTGGTTACCGCAAAACGAACATTGGAACTTCCGATAATATCAAAATGAAGTTTATCAATGAAAGCATTAGCAAATCTTTGATTTTTATTCGAGCGATTGCTTGAAATTATAATCTCAGAAACGACTATTACCATTCTTAATGAAATAACTTCATCAAACATTGTGATGTTTGCGTTTATCTCATCAGCGTTTATGTCTTTTTTATTAAAAACATCTGAAATAACCTGATATACAGTTTGCTCTCTCAATTGAGATAGATAAATATTAAGATTTTCTTCAGAGATATTTGGTACTCTTTGAGCGTCTTTAATGTTTTCAATACTTACAGCAGAGTGTTCGTCTTGAAAAAATCTACCACTATCTGTGGTTAAGTTTGCAGCACTAACAACTATCGGACATTCAATTTCTTGTCTCCATCCAACCCTTGTTAACAGTATATCTTTTATTTCAGTATGCGAAGCCATATCTTACCCTTGAACGAATTTGAAAATTGGTGTAGCATTTGCAGTACTTTCAAAAGCACCTTGAGTTGTGAATATAGTACTTAATTCGTACTCATCAACTACATCCTGAACGTGTCCTCCTGCTCCAGAAGTGTCTGCTAAACTTCTCATAATGTGTAAATCATGAGTCATCCCCATAATTGAATCATTAAAAGTAGTGAACATACCTTCATTTGCTCCTGGATCACCTAAACCTCTACGGTTTTGAGGCTCATTCCAAGTTGTCATTCCAACCATACCTGATTTCCAAGCATAAGCAGTACCATTTGTAGAAGCAGTTAATTGCTCTTCTTCAATATAGTTCAAACCTGGCATTTGATAAGTTTGGTTTGTTGCGTTAGCGGCACCTTGAGCAGATAATCTTCTGAACTCGGCTGCGTTAACTTGGTCACCAACAACATCGTACATAGGACGATATTTGTTTTTTCTCATTGCTGCTTTTAAATAATCAAAGAAACGGTCTTTGTCAGCAGTAAGGTTGTCAAATTGGTCGTTAGTAGTCTCATCAAACAACATGATAGAGTCAGTTCCAACTTGTGAACGGTTAGTGTCAATCCAAGCAGTATTGTAAGAAGATAAATCTTCATAAATATTGATTAGAGCATTCTTGATGTTGTGTTGAAGTATTTCTTCATAAGTGAACTGGTTATTGTCCGCTTGTTTGTAAGATACTTTCCACTTTTGAACTCTCTTAATGAAAGCCACATCTTTTTCAAAAGAATCTGCAAAACCTGCAGCAGCGTGAGAGGCTGATTTAGCCGTACCTGATGCAACATAGTTTCTATTGAATAAAATAGCCTTAGTAGGCTGTTCGTCTGATTGTTTCAAAGCAGTTAAGTTTTGAAACACGCTATTGTCATTTCTTAATAGCATCGCTAAAAGAGAATGCTCCCAAGTTCTCATCTCGGCATCTCCCATGATGCCATTTTGAGACTTTGTTATAGCCTTTAATAATTGGGTTGCTGTTAAATTTGCCATTTTAATTTAAAATTTCTGGATTAATGTCTACATAAGTTTTTAGCAATGCTTGTGCCTCTTGACTTCCAGGGTGTAGTCCTTTTTCTTTCATTTCAACTTCGTAATCTTCAAAGGTACTTCCTTTACCACTATTGGGTTTAGGGTTGCCTCCTCTTCCACGAGGCGGTTGGTTTTCTTGAAAATCCCATCCACGCTCTTTTACAAATCCACTAAGAACTTCTTCTACTTTCATATTTGATGCCAGTTCATCTTGTATTGGTTTGCCGTCTTTATAGACTGCTCCATCTTTAATTTCGTGACTTTTCAAAAATAAATCCAAAACATCATCTCCTTTAAGACCTATATCAGCAAGTTTCGGGATTGCACCTAATAAAGTTGAGCGTGTCTTAACACCTTCAACCTCTTTTTGTAAGTTAGTAAATGCAGATTCCTTTTCCCTTATGGTATTTCTTAATGTTTCTAATGATGTTTCTAACTCTGAAACCTTTTTGTCAGGCTCAATTTTTGCTTGTTTTAAGACGTTTGTTTTAAAGGTATCAATGAATTTTTGCGGATCTTTAATAGATTCCTCAAATCCTACCAATTTACTCATGTCTTTTAACTGCATTTCCCTTGCAGCTTCACTACCAGCGTCATAGCGAGATTTACCGTGATTGTCCAAAAGAGTTGTCTCTTGGTCTTTACTTAAAAATCTCCCTTCTGGTAAAGTTATTTCTACCTCAGTTTCTGAAGTAAGTCCTTGTGCAAATTCCTCTGCGTTTAGATTTAGCATACCCGCTATTTTATCTAAGATTTCCTTTTTGTACATTATTTACTATTTACTTAATTCATTTATTTTTTCGGTTAAGTCTTCTGAAGACCATCCGTGATAAGCATTTTTGCCTGATAACTCTTTATATTTTGCCTTAAGGTCTTTTTTTGAACTATCATCCCCGATAGTTTCTTTTTTTTCCTTTTTAGGCTTCTCGTCAGCAAGTACATACTTAATTTTTAAGCCTTGACCTCTTTTTTCGCTGAAATCAGCGTTCAATTGATCCGCAGACTCTTGGGTTATTTTAACCACTCTGTCAGAGCCTTTACTTCCATCAGGTTTGGTAGCCTTCATTGGAATAAGTTCTCCTCTATGCCATTCCATTACCTTGAACAACAGTTGTTTGTTTTCCATTTGATTTAGTTTTAATATAATTATTTAATTCTTCCTTCAATCTATTATCGTCTTTAAGAATGATATCAGCATCCGTTAAGGTGCTGTGCCATCCTATAAAATATATTTTCATTAGTTTTTCCTCGTCCTTAATGAGTTCCGTTCCAATAACTTCTGTAATAGTCATATTCGGGAACGGCTCTATTCGTGCCAACTTCTGTTTTTTAGCGAGTTCAATATCATCATTCTGATATTCTGCATAGAAGTATTTTGCTCTCATGTCCTGTAGGATCAGGTCAGAAACCTTCTCTCTACTTGCTTCCATTAATACTTTTAGTATCTCATCAGGAGTCTCAATTGCGTACCTGGTACCATAACTAACATAAGACTTATAATCTCTTTTATTTAGAGAAATAGAACCATAACAATCAAGAATAAACTGATGTAGTAAGGAGAATGTGTGTGATATATCACGAAGTCTATCCTGAACTGGCTGAGTGTCTATAAAACGACCTGTAGCCGTTTCGTTTCTCCCTCCTTGTTCAAAGGTTGTTCCCCATAGAACCTGATAAAGATAGTTTCTTGAATCTCTTATGTTCTCATCATATTTCTTCCATATCTCAATAGATGGATTCACATAACCTGCAACATTTGGAGCAGGGTCAACCTCATCTTTTTCAGCGATAGGAACTATCATCACATCACTTGGAGAAACTTTTTGTTTGTATCCAGCACCACCGCAAGAATTACATTCTGTTTCTAACCAGATATCATCTCCCGGTGACTCTTCATATTTAATAACTCCTTCACCATGGCATTTAGTACAAGCCTCAGGGCGTTGCCAGTATTTAGCAAAACCCTGAGATATCTTGTGTATCTTATTAATCGACACATCGTGAAGTAAGTCTTTAGCCTCTTCATTGATGTCCGATATGAAACTGTCAAAAATATTATAGTTAGGGTTTTTAACGTCTCCAACTATGATTGCAGGAACAAACCCAAAGAAATTATCTAACCTATCACCAGTTACCTCACGGACTTGTTCTGTTTTCGTTGTGTCTGGACTTGGTTCTTTAACAAATATTCTATCTAACTTATCGTCGATGACTCTATAGTAGATTCTTTTCACCTTATCGGCATCAATCCTCTCTTCTCCCTGAAAAATAATAGCATCAACCTTGTTTCCTTTGTTTTTATACCATAAAATTTCATCAGAGCCTATAAACGAAGTACTTAACTGCCCCTCATCATCAAGGTCAACAAAAAGTATCCCATTAGGGTCAATGACATATTTCTTTAATACAACTTTCTTTAGATAGCGTTTGATGTCTAATCCGTCAGCAACTTCATTAACCGCTACTTTAACGGTATTAATCTCTGTGTCTTTTAAATTGTAGTTGATGGATCCGCCTTTGGCTGAGAAGATTTTGTCTAAAGGTCTTAAAATAAATGAAAAAACAGACTTGTTTGATTTCATTATTTTTTCACGCAATATTTTTTGATTGCTGTTCTCGTACTCATCTAAACCCTCTAAGTATTCTGCCGCCCCTTTTCCAGTAACGTGCATATTCATCTCTTTGGAGAGTTTTATTGATTTTTTTATTTCGTCAGAAACTCCTTTAAATATTAGTTTTTCAACTTCAGATTTGGATAGTATCATTTATTAAAACATAAATTATGCGCTTTGTAAAGATATAAAATATAATATTACAATAAATTTAAATAAAATTTCTCGATATTATACAAAAAAAAAGAGACAATCTTTTTATAGACCGCCTCTTTAACCTTTAAACCTCCTTTACAGGACTCTAATCATGAACTGCAAAAGTATGAAAAAAGTGTTACAAATCAACTATTCATAACACTTTTAAAGAAAAATTTTCACTTTATATCATTTTTTTCGATGGCTTTGTTGCCATGTGTCAAATATAGTAAAAATATGTTACTGTTCAATAAAACCGTATGTTCATTGTCAATGAACACCTTAAAATAATGAACACTATCTCAATAAACTACCCATAAATCGCTTTCTTACAGGCTTTAAATCAAAAAAGACTCTCATAAATATAGCATCACGGTAGTCAGGAGACCTCCCAATGTCTTGTTTTATATCACCTTTCCCCTTACAGTCAAGTTTTCCAATGTCAGACAGCTTTGATTGTATCTGGTCTAACTCCTGCATAATATCTGCTTGTTGTTTTTGACTGAGGTCGCACATAATCCATATTTTCCCTTCATTTATGATTCTTGCTAAGTGGTATAGGCATTGTACTTGTAGGTTTTTGTAGTTTACCTCTTCATGTTGTTCTCTTATTGGGGATGCGTTGTTATTGAATGAGCGGATCCCTGTGTTATCTATGACTCCACCTCCAACACCATCGGCATCACCAACACACCTGTTTTTGGGTATCTGGTATTTTAATCTCAATTGATTAATCATTAATTGAAGTTCTGTAGTCTTTGAAATATCAAAAGTCTTCATTTCCACAAGCCTCCAACCTCTCCAAACACAAATAACGGCTTTATCACTACCGAAACGAGCAATATCCGCTGTCATAAATGTATTTCCCTGAGGCACATGGTTATTTGAGAATATCTGTTCAATCATTTCGTATTCACATAGAGCATTAGGGTTGTCTTCATATTCCCAATTCCCTTTAAACAGTCTTTCATATGATGACTTGTCTTCAAGAGCCAATCGTCTTAAAGACTCCACATAATCCTCCTCAATAAAAGGATTTTCAGTTACTAAACAACTTAAGTAGTGTTTGTGTGACTCTATATTTCCCGCTTTATCTTTATCGTAGAATTGGGTCTTCGTCCAGTTTTTCTTTGGGTTACCAGACATAAATAGAATCTTTTTGATGCCAAATTCCTTATTCATATGTCTTCCAATACGAGTCCTAAGAACAATGTATGCCTGTGGATGAATCTCACCTACTTCTTCCATCCAACCACCTGTATATTCAGTAGAACCAACACTTTCAAACATCGGGTCACTCGGTTTATAGGTAACTTCGATGAGGTTGATATATGAGCCATTACCAAACGATATAAAATGCTTAACTCCATTGAACTTGAAGTCATCAAACCCATATGCCTTACAAACTTTTACAAAGGTCACATAAACAGAATCAACAATATCTTTAAGTTCCTTACGAGCAACGAACCAACGTGTGCCGGGATATAGGATACACATAAATAATAACCACACACAACCAGTCCATGTTTTTGCTCCACCTGCGGCTCCACCATATAAAAACTCTTCAAACTTATTTGAGGTGAGTATTTTGAGAGCCTCTTCTTGCTTTTTGTGGGTGCAGGTCAAACCATGTTCATTCTTTCCAGTAACAATGAAATTAAAGTCTCCTGTTTTAAATAACCTCGCCCTAACATCAATAGGCTTTACCTGAGATACTAACTGTTGTATTTTATGGTTGTCTGATAGGTTTTCCATTATAGTTTCATAGTTTGTCAAATTTTTGTTTTAACTCATACAACTCCTGCCTTTGTTTTTGCTCCATTTGTTCTATTTGTTCAAAAATATAGTCCTGAGAAATGAAAATATCTATTCTCTCATATCTGAATCTTTGTTTTCCTTCACACAGTAATGTATTCTCCTCATCTTTTAATAAAGAGGCTTCAAATCCTGCCCTCATAATTTCTTCTAATCTTTTTTCTTCAGTTCTTATTTGTTGTTGAAGATAGTTTGCTTGTGATAATTTTTCTTCTGTCATGATTATAGTTTTAGTTTATTAAGTATTTCATAAAGCACGGAAACGACGATGCTATTTCCTGCTTGTTTGTAGGCTTGTGTGTCCGAGACATTCCAAGTAAAAGTGTCCGGGAAGTCCATAAGGCGAAAGCATTCTCGTGGAGTTAGTCTGCGGATCCGTGTGCCTACTTTGTACTGCCCTGCTTTATCGTTATGGTTACCACCACTACCCATTAAAGTCCTTCCAAGACCCTCAACATCATATACTCGTCTTGAAAAGTCATTATAAGTGTCATCTCCAACCATTCCTACCTGGTAAAGACCTGTCTTCGCTCCTTGGCCGCCTCCACATCCCGTAATGGTAACTCCAAGACCCTCTGGAGAATATACTTGCCCACTTTGAGATGGATTTATTTCTCCTACCTTTTTTATTTCTTTTGGATATTCAACCATTGGGTGATTATCTCCCATATTGGCTCTAAGTGAAGGACTGTAGTCTTTAAACTCCCTTATAGAACCATCTTCTCTGTAGTCAGGAGATTTTTGAACTATTTTAATAGCATTATCTGTAGGGCATAAAGCTGCATTCGCCCTAATAGTATTTGCAACATCTTCTTCATCTTTAGGTTTCCATCCAAACCCGGTACCTTTATCATCATGCCTATCTTTATGGCTCAGAAACCCTTCAATCATCTTATCGCTTAGATAATACTTTTCATCAACACATTTAGGGTCTTTATAGTCTCGTGAAAGGACTGCTCCACAGATTCCTTCAGAGTCCTGAATCATATCTTTCTCCTGAGAGAAGTTGGAGTCCTTAATCTTGTCTATTTTTTGCTGAGACAAATATTTATGAGACTCGCTATCCTCAAGGATGTCTTTAATTCTTTTTTCAAGATGAAATGGCTTAGGGAAACTAAAATCATTGTCCTGATCATCACGGATACCTATGATAAACACACGCTCTCTGTTTTGAGGAACGCCATAGTCCTTGGCATTTAAAACCTTGTAGTAAATGTGGTAAGGCACGGACTCGTCGTGGGGAAATATAAGAGGATTACCGTTCACAGACTTACCACCAAGATAATCAAGCCATCTTTGGAATGTTTTGCCATCATCATCACTTAAAAGTCCTTTAACGTTCTCAAAAATGAAGTAACGAGGCTTATTTTTCTGAATAAACTCGTGAGAGTTATAGAAAAGTACTCCTCTGTCATCTGACTCACCACGACGATGCCCGGCAAGACTAAAAGACTGGCAGGGTGGACTCGTCATAAAAATGTCAAGAGGTTTTTCAGGGATTTCACGGTCATAAACGTCTTCCGGGAAGTAGTCTGGCTCTCCATAGTTCTCAAGGTATGTATTCCGAGCATACTGGTCAATGTCACAGGCAAATATCTTCTTATAAGGCTTTCCGAGTCTGTCCAATGCCTGATTGAACGCTCCTACGCCACTAAAATCACTTCCTACTTCTATCATTTAATCTTCGGTACTTTAGGGGTTGATGCTCTCTTCCACTTTTTGTTCTTTTGTCCGTTCATAAAGGACTTTATAGAGGATTTATTAAATTCCTCAAAGGCTTTTTGTTGACGTTTCTGTTCTTTTAAGCCAATTATCGCAAGTGCTATCAAGCAAATCAAGATAATGGCTACTGTTACGAGTAAGGATAATTTTATTAGTGTCATTTTTTATCTTTAGTTATCATTTCTTTTAATACAATCCACCATCCTATCAGTAGGATTAATACAACTATAATTGTAAGTGCTGCTCTCATATCTTATAAAAGGTTCTTGTACACCAGTTGGTAAGAGGTGTGATGCCGTGCATATGTTTTAAAACGGTCATAGCATCTTCTTCGTCCGAGAACTGAAAGGCTTTTTTCCAATTGGGAGATACGGCTACCTCAGAGATACCTATAAGATAAACGTTTTTGTCGAGGTTAAATAATACTACACTTTTAGTCATTGTTTTCTTCTATTACCTCAATGTTTCTTATTGAGCCTAATTTATAGCCAAAGTTAAATGCTTTAATCCATCTCGGAACTTTATGTTGAGACAGAAGGGTTCTGAAGCTGCCATAACCGATACCTATCTCCTTGCAGAAATGCTTAACGGTCACGCCTTCTTTTTTGATTGTTTTTTTAAATTTTTCTACCATTCTTTAAGTGTTTTTATTATCTCCTTTATTGACAGGTGTATGATATGCAACACTATCAATATTATCAATGCTGATGCTAATATTTTCATTTGTTTTTAGTTTTATGATTTGGTTTCCTTCTTCGTCTGTAGTAACGATAAAATTATCTGGATTGCTGAATATCATTGGCTCGGTACATTAGTTTGGTTAGATTTACTTTAATTGAAGAAGAGCCTACTTTGATTTTCTTCTTGATCCGCTTACGCTTTTCGGGTGTTTTGCCATTAATCATATCGGCAAACTCCTGCATATTTTTACCTAATTGTTTTACTGTGATTCCGTGTTTTTCCATAATTACCATGTTTAGATTCCCAAATATAATAAATTATTTGATATGTAAACTATAATACACATAAAAATATTAAAAGGGGCATTTAAGGAGTACGCCCAGGGAGTACGCCCTTTCTATAGGTCGTGTATTCTTTTTTCAGAAAAAACATAGTTATATGTATAAATAGCAAAGAGCCGCTATCGTATAACGGCTCAATGACCAAAACTAATCTACCTCCACACACGGTCATAACTCCGTAATGCTCACATGAAAGTTAAATTTACAAAAATTCCCCGAAAAGTTTCAGAAATCCCCAAAAAAAATTTTAGGCTTCATCCGTGAGGCTTAAAAGCATATTCAGTTGGACATTCGTAGCTTTACTTAAGTCAATCTTTACACCTTTTTGCTTGTTGTCCTCAGAATAGAAGCCTATGTGTTTATTTATCATCTCCAGAGCCTTAACCTTGTCTATAAGTTTAATCTCAACGATGGTTTCCTGAACTTCCTCGCCTGGTTTTGCACCACGAGGCAAATACCGGGAAGTCTTGCTTTTAAATGAAGAGATGCATCTGCGGAGATCCGCTGGTAACTGTCGCAACTCGTCCTCAGTCAATCCCATGTAATCAGTAATGTCGGAAAAACTGAAAGTTATAAGTTCACGAAGTACCTGGACAGCATTTATCTGAGCCTCGGCTCTCATCACATCAACCTTCTCCTGCATATACTCCTTAATGTCAGGATTGTGGCTAATCATCTTAAAATAAGTGGCCGCAGCCGATGGTGTGAGATCAGGCTTGTACTTCAATACCGACTTATACCCAACAAAACCATTCCTGTAATACTCGTCCGCAATCCCCAACTGAATATCAACTGGTGTAGTCGTGTTGTGTTTCTTTTCTGTAACATCGCCCATG